>Ga0302325_10001058_pt1 | contig 72295 bp, 66 predicted proteins | sample Palsa_T0_2_FD_201948 | JGI IMG/M metagenome (GOLD analysis project Ga0302325, IMG submission 201948) | Peat permafrost microbial communities from Stordalen Mire near Abisko, Sweden - Palsa_T0_2 | ecosystem: Environmental > Terrestrial > Soil > Palsa > Peat permafrost | place: Sweden: Abisko...
GTCAGTTGAGGCGCCAACTCCCGAGTGTAGCGAAATCCGATTGGCCGCAGATAAACACAGATCAACGCCGATAAATCTCTTTCCCGCTGAAATGCCTTTTTCCGCAGCATCCTAAAGGCGCCAGCCCTAAGCTACGATAGTTGAATTAGGGGGAATCGATTGCGCTTCATCATGTCCGGGGCCGCGGGCTTCATCGGCTCGCACCTCACCGACCGTCTGATTGCCGAAGGGCATCGGGTAATCGGCTATGACAACTTCATGACCGGAGACGCCCGTAATCTCGAGCACCTGAAGGGCAATCCGGCATTTGAGTTTCGGGACTGGGATGTATGCCGGCCGTTTGACCCGGAGGGGCCGGTGGATGGCGTACTGCATCTGGCATCGCTCGCCAGCCCCAAGGATTATTTCGAACACCCCATCGAGACCCTCGATGTTGGATCGGCGGGGACGCGCAATATGCTGGAGATCGCGCGGCGGCGCCAGGCGCGGTTCATGGTGACTTCTACTTCAGAGTGCTACGGCGACCCGCTGGTGCATCCCCAAGTGGAGACTTATTGGGGCAATGTGAATCCGGTGGGCGTGCGCTCCTGCTACGACGAAAGCAAGCGCTACGCCGAAGCGGTGACCATGGCGTATCACCGCGTACACGGCGTCCGGACCACCATCGCGCGCATCTTCAATACCTACGGACCGCGCATGCAATTGAAGGACGGCCGCGTGGTGCCCGCGTTCATCGATCAGGCGCTGCACGGCGAACCGATGACGGTGTTCGGCGACGGCACGCAAACGCGCAGCTTCTGCTACGTGCGCGATCTTGTGGATGGCCTGTACCGCTTAACGCTTTCCGACGAGCGCTATCCGGTGAATCTGGGAAATCCCCAGGAACTGACGATTCTCGAATTCGCCGAGCGCATTCGCCGGCTCACCGGAACCACGGCCCAGCTCGAATTCAAGCCGCTCCCGCAGGACGATCCCAAACGGCGGCAGCCCGACATCGCCAAAGCGAAAAAGATACTGGGTTGGCAGCCCCAGGTCAGCCTGGAAGACGGTCTCCAGGAAACTATCGCGTACTTCCAGAACCTGCCTTCGCCGGTTCTCGCGTAGTCATAACCCGCGCAACTTCGATCCACACCTTGGCGGCGGCCGCTTTTCCTAATTGCACTGGCTGGCCTGCGATCTCTAGCGTGAGCGTGTCGTCGTAATTGGACGCCATCATCCGCACCACGGCGCCCGGATGAATCCCGAGCCGGTGCAGATATTCGAGCAGCCGCCGGTCGCGTTCAAAGACGCTCACCACGATGGAATCGGAGTCGGGCGGCGCTTCGTCGAGCGGCCGCTGGCCCCGGTCGCGGCGATGCTGCGGGGTGTCGCCTTCCACCCGATTTCCGTGCGGGCACGCCTCGCCGGTCCCGAGCTTTTCAAGCAATCGCCGCTCGAAGTCGGCCGAGACGGCGTGCTCCAGTTGCTCGGCTTCCTCATGCACCTTGTACCATTCCATGCCGAAAATCTCGGTCAGCATGCGCTCGATCAGATGATGCCGGTTGAGCAGCCGGTTGGCGATATCGCGGCCGGCCGAAGTGAGGGAGAGCGTCCCATCGCGCCCGGTGCGGATCAGCGCGTCGCGCTTCAGGCGCTTAAGGGCCATGGTGACCGCGGGCGCCGAAACGTTCAGCCAGCGCGCCAGGGTGGCTGGGATTACAGGCTCGCCTTCGCTTTCGGCTTCCGCAATGGCCTTGAGGTAATTCTCCTTGGATACGGTGATTTTCACGCCAAATCAGATTGTATCGTTTATGGTGTCTCCAGATGGCGGCGGGGCCGACTAACCGGTGAGCCAATGCCCGTGCCAGCTCCGTTTTACGGTGTGCGCCGGATGACAAGGAGGATCTGGGAGGATTGCTCGAATTGTGCAATGGAAATTGCGTGGCGCCGCAGTAGATCTTCGACCTCAGCTGTGCGGTAGTCGCAGTTCTCGATTCGGGCCACCTTTGGCGGGGATCCTCGGGACCGGGCGAAATCGAGAAAATCGGAATCTGCCGTTATGATGGTAAATTCGTTGTCTCGTGCGTATTCCCAAATCTTCAGGTCGGGAGTATTCCGGGCGAGACCCGTATCGAAGACATGCACGGAACCTGGAAAAAAGATCATTAAGCCGATTAACGAGCTTGGGAGAGAGGTTCGCGTCAAAGAGAAGTTTCAACGTGCGATGCGCTCACGTCCCGCTAGTGAGGCGTAGGCGTAAACCGCGGGAAAGTCGGATTTCTCCAGGTAGGGAAAGTCGCGAAGGATTTCATCCTCGCTCATGCCGGATGCCAGCATATCCAGCACGTCCCACACAGTGACCCGAAGTCCGCGAATGCAGGGCTGGCCTGAACGCTGTCCAGGGACAACCGTAATTCGGGAAAGATCGGCCTTATCGATAGCGCCCATAGCGGTATTATCGCGTATTCCCGAGTGAAGATTGCTGAGCGTCGCCTGCGTTCTGAGACGCGCGCCAACCGCACACTCGAAGACGCCAGGGGAGTCGTGCCTGGAACAACAGCGACTCGAAGTACACCGGACGGGTGGCGCTTGAGCAAACGGTTTCCGACTGTGCGGTCAAGACTTAGTCCACCCAGCCGAAGAGTTCCAGTAGAGGGAACATGCTTCGACGCCTAGGCCCTATCGTCTCCCGCTATTGGTGCGCCTTTGCGAGTGTCGCTCTCGCCGTGGTCGCGAGGCTTTTTCTCGATCCGGTGCTGGGACTGCAGTTTCCTTTCGCGACAGTCTTATTTGCAGTGCTGATAACAGCCTGGTACGGCGGCTTCCGGCCGGCGCTGGCGGCGGTGGTGCTGGGCGCTCTAGCGTCAGACTTCTTCCTGCTGTCGCCGCGCGGGGGGGTTCAATTGTCCAGCCTGGATCAGCAAGTGGGCATCGCACTCTTCATCTTCACTGGCTTTGGGATCGCATGGCTGGGAGGCGCGATGCACTCCACTCGCCGGCGCGCCGAGAGCAGCGCGCAGGCCGCCCGGCATAACGCCGCGCTGATCGATCAAACCTACGACCCCGTGCTGGTATGGGAATGGAACGGGCCGATCTCTTTCTGGAACGGCGGCGCCGAGCGGCTATACGGCTTCTCGCGCCAGGAAGCGGTGGGGCGGGTCAGCCACGATCTTTTGCAAACCAAAACGCCCGGTGGCGTGGGGACCTTCATTCAGAGCATGGAGACTAAGGGCTGGTGGGAAGGTGAACTGCACCACACCAACCGGGATGGACGGACCATCGTAGTGGACTCTCGCATGGTTTTAATCCGGGATCCGGAAGGCGCCTATGTGGTCGAGGCCAACCGCGACATCACGGAGCGGAAGAAGGCCGAAAAGGAGCTGCGCGAGCTCAACGACCGGTTGCAGGCGCTGGTTCTGGAACGCGCTTCCGAGCTGCGGCAGAGCAATGAAAGACTGCGGGCGTCGGAGGAACAGAGCCGCCTGATCTTAGAAGGCGTGAAAAGCCATGCCATTTTCATGCTGGATTCCAAGGGCAACGTGGCCAGTTGGAACCCCGGCGCCGAGCGCATCAACGGGTACCACGCCGAGGAGATTATCGGCCGGCATTTCTCGCTATTGTACACGCCCACCGACATCGGCAATGGCAAGCCAGAGCGTGAGTTGCGCATCGCTACCACGGAAGGATTTTTCGAGGAAGAAGGCTTGCGGGTCCGCAAGGACGGTTCACTCTATTGGGCCATCGTCACCATTACGGCGCTCTACAACCAGGGCCCGGAGCCTATCGGATTTGTTAAAGTCGCCCGGGACATTAGCGACCGCAAGAAGATGCAGGAAGCGCTGCGGGTTTCTGAAGACCGATTCCACCTGCTGGTGGATGGGGTGAGCGACCATGCCATTTTAATGCTCGATCCGGCAGGCGTCATCCTGACCTGGAACCAGGGGGCGGAACGCATGGATGGCTACACCGCGGATGAGATCGTCGGCCGGCATTATTCTCGCCTGTTCACTCCCGAGCTGATTTCCGAAGGCAAGCCCGGGCACGAGTTGGAACAGGCGGCGGCAGTAGGCAAGGTGGATATCGAAGGATGGCGCCTCCGCAAGAACGGATCGCGATTCTGGGCGAACGGCACGCTGGCGGCCTTGTACGACGAGAACGGCCAAGTAAAAGGCTTCGCCAAGATCACCCGGGATCTTACAGCGAAACGGCGCAACGACGAATTACTGCAGTCGGTTCTGAATCATACGCTCGATGGCATCATCGGCATTGACGAACGGGGGACGGTCTCTATGATCAACCGGGCGGGAGAAAAGATCTTCGGCCGTCCCGGGTCTGAGGTCATCGGTCAAAACGTCAAAATGCTGATGCCCGCACCCTACCACGCCGAACACGACGGTTATCTTGCGAACTACAAGCGGACCCGTGACGCCAAGATCATCGGGAGCGGGCGGGAAGTCCAGGGCTTGCGGAAAGACGGCTCCACCTTCCCTTTGGATCTGGCCGTGACAGAGTTCCAGCTCGACAACGAGCGCTATTTCGTGGGCATAGTGCGGGACATTTCCGACAAAAAGAGGCTGGAGGCTCAACTGCACCAGTCGCAGAAAATGGAGGCGTTCGGCCAGCTGGCGGCCGGCGTGGCGCACGACTTCAATAATTTGCTGACGGTGATTTCGGGGTACAGCGATTTGTTGTTAACAAAATTACCGCCCGACGATCCGAAGACGAAAATGGTGGCTCAAGTCCGCCGCGCCGGGGATCGGGCGGCCTCGTTAACTCGCCAGCTTCTGGCTTTCAGCCGCCAGCAGGTTCTGGAACCGAAAGTTCTCGATCTGAACGTGATTGTCACCGATATCGAGAAGATGCTGCGCCGGCTGATCGGCGAGGATGTGCAATTTACCATCGTTCTTGGCAAGGCCATCAGTTCCGTCAAAGTGGATGCCGGACAGATCGAACAAGTGATCATCAATCTGGCCGTGAACGCGCGGGATGCGATGCCCCAAGGCGGGAAACTCACCATTGAGACCAGCGATGCAGAACTCGATGAGTCCTACGCGGCATCGCACCCGGAAGCCCGGGCCGGGCGGTTCGTGATGATCGCCATCAGCGACACCGGCTGCGGGATGGCCCAGGAGGTGAAAGCGCGGATCTTTGAACCCTTCTTCACCACCAAAGGCGTCGGCCAGGGCACGGGACTGGGCTTGGCGGTGGTGCACGGCATCGTCAAGCAGAGTGGCGGCAACATCGACGTTTACAGTGAGGTCGGCGTGGGAACTACATTCCGGATCTATCTGCCGGCTGTCGAACAGCAACCCAGGATCTCTTCGGCCCATGGCCAGGAGCTCCCGTCGCGGGGGTTTGAGACCATTCTGCTGGTGGAAGACGAAGAGAGCGTTCGCGAACTTGCCACCTTCGTTTTGCAGGGCTGCGGCTATACGGTAATGACGGCTCCCGAAGGCCTGGCTGCGCTCCAGCTCATGGAGAGCTGCCGCCAGCAGATCCACCTGTTGGTGACCGACGTGGTGATGCCTCACATGGGCGGGCGTAAGCTGGCCGAGATTCTTCTGGCCGCGTACCCGGAACTGAGGGTGCTGTTTATGAGCGGCTACACCGACGATGCGGTGGTTCGGCATGGCGTGCTGCAGGCCAACACGAACTTCCTGCAAAAGCCCTTCACGCCGAATTCGCTGGCAAAAAAAGTGCGCGACGTTTTGGACCACGAGTAGCGTGGGCCTTGCAACTCAAGTTCCTCACGGTCTGAACGATAAGTCTCATAAAGCTGAACTTGAGGAGATCCCCACAGCAGAAAGGCCCCGCGATGTTATCCGGCATAGGGACGATCTTGATTGTGGAAGACCACCCCGCTCTTTGCGCACTTGCCGAGGAGGTGCTCAGCTCGGAAGGGTACAGTGTTTTGGCGGCCCACGACGGCGCGAATGCACTGCGTATCGCTGAAGAACACTCCGGGCGGATTCAATTGCTTCTGACCGACGTGGTTCTGCCGGCGGTGGATGGCCAAGAGATGAGTGGAAAAGAAATCGCCTCTCGTCTGCACGCGCTGCGCCCTGAGATGAAAGTGGTATTCATGTCGGGCCATCCCAGAAACGCCTTGACCGAGAACGGAACTTTGGATCGGGACGCGAACTTTCTCGAAAAACCCTGGAGTCCGGATGGGCTGTGCCAGGAGATCCATGCTGTGCTGAAGGCTCAGCCATCCACTCTGCGGATTCTGGTGGTGGACGACGAAGAGGGCGTGCGCGATTGGCTGGCTGAAATCCTGGAGGGGCACGGCCACCGCGTGTTCACGGCGAGGGATGGCCTGGAAGCTAAACAACTGGCCCGGCGGCAGCCGCTCGATTTGATGATCACCGATATCTCGATGCCGAACGAGGAGGGTCTGGGAATTATTCTCGCCCTGCGAAAGACGCATCCCGAGATCAAGATCATCGCCATGTCCGGCGCGAACGCCGAGGCTCTCATGGATGCAAAGCTCATGGGCGCCGGCGCGACGCTCGCAAAACCCTTCACCTCGGAGATGGTGCTGAAGTGCATTCGCGGCCTCTCGCCGGTGGAGACGTCCGGAGCCGGCCGCTAATGGGTGAAGCAGCACCGCGTATAAATCCACCCGGCGTCCATAGGTTAGAATTGTTCGAACCTCCATGCCCCTATCCGCCGGCACGCGTTTGGGACCCTACCAGGTTCTTGCGCCCATCGGCGCGGGAGGCATGGGCGAAGTGTACCGCGCTCGCGACTCGCGGCTGGGGCGCGAAGTTGCGCTGAAGATTCTCCCCGCGGCTTTTGCGAACGATCCTGACCGGGTGCGACGATTCGAGCAGGAAGGGCGCGCGGCGGCGGCGCTCAACCACCCCAACATCGTGGTCATTTACGACGCCGGATCGCAAGACGGCGTGTTTTATGTCGCCACCGAATTGCTGGAAGGCGAGACGCTGCGTGAGCGGCTGGCCGGGCAAGCGCTGCCCGTTCGCAAGGCCATCGATTATGCCATCCAGGTTGCGCGCGGATTGGCAGCGGCGCACGCGAAGGGCATCACGCATCGCGATCTGAAACCGGAGAATCTATTCCTAACCAAGGATGGCCTGGTCAAGATTCTCGACTTCGGCTTGGCAAAACATTCGGCCACAAAACCCACCGGCGCGAGTCATCCAACGGAGCTTGCCACCCAGCCGATTGAGACCCATCCCGGCATGGTGCTCGGCACGGCTGGTTATATGTCGCCGGAGCAGGTGCGCGGGCAAGTGGCTGATGCGCGCTCGGACCTGTTCAGCCTGGGCGTGCTGCTGTATGAGATGGTATCGGGAAAGCGCGCGTTCACCGGGGACTCGTCGGTGGAAGTGATGAACGCGATTTTGAAGCAGGAGCCGGCGGAGTTGGATGCCGCGCTCCCGCCGTCGCTGGATCGGATGATCCGCCGGTGTCTGGAGAAGAAGCCGGAGGAGCGTTTTCAATCGGCGCTGGATTTGGCGTTTGCGCTGGAGTCGATTTCGGGATCGTCGTCTGGGATTCAGCGGATTCCGGAAAAGCCGCGGCGGAGATACGCGTGGATGGTCGCGGCAGCTCTCGGCGCCTGCCTGCTGGCGGTAGCGTTCTTCGCTGGCCGAAGGACGTCGAGGGCCCCCTCACCCACGTTCCAACGAGTCACTTTCCGGCGCGGGTTCGTCGACAACGGTCGATTTGCGAACGAAGGCAGGACAATCGCGTACTCGGCATCGTGGGACGGCAATCCCTTCCGAATATATTCCACCCAAGCCGAGAACCCAGAATCTCGGGATCTCGGGATAGTGAATGCCCATTTACTAGGCGTCTCGCCTACGGATGAAATGGCGCTCGATCTTACGCCGAGCCTGGGCATTTCTGTGCCCGGAACCTTGGCTCGCGCCCCGATCTCGGGTGGAACGCCGAGAGATCTCGCAGATGACATCAATTCCGCCGATTGGACATCCGATGGCAAGGGCCTGGCGGTGGTGCGGGCCAGACCAGGATTTCAGCAGCTCGAGTTTCCGATTGGCCACGTCTTATACCAGACCACAGGCGCAATTAACAGCCCACGCATATCTCCCAAGGGCGATCTAGTCGCCTTCTTGGATGCACCGCTCGGAATTGCTAGCGCCGTTGCCACGGTGGACTTGAAGGGAAACAAGAAGACGCTCACACAGTTGTGGCTGGCCGGAGTCTTTGGGCTCGCATGGTCCTCCTCGGGGGATGAGATTTTATTCAGCGCCGCGACATACGGCGTGACAACCTCACTTTACGCCGTAAATCGCGCAGGACGCCAGCGCCTGATTTTACACTTTCCCGGAGCTTTTGCGGTCAACGATGTAGCTCCCGACGGCCGGCTCCTCACATCGCACACGGTCGCTTCGAGTGCGCTTTTCTATCTGCCTACCACCGATTCAAAAGAGACCGATTTGTACTGGCACGACCTTTCTGAGATGCGCGATATTTCTCGCGATGGAAAGTCGCTGCTGTTCGCCGAAGGTGGGGATGCAACCAGGAGCGGTGAGGATTATGTAACTTACCTACGTGGCACGGGCGGTTCGCCGGCGGTCCGGCTAGGCCCTGGGTATCCATTGGAAATTTCTCCGGACGGCAAGTGGGCGTTGGTGTTGGGATCTCTCCGCGCGCCGTCTCAATTGGTGTTGCTGCCAACTGGAACCGGGGAAGCGCGGCCGCTGACGAAAGACGCAATCCATCACCAGGGCGCGGCCTGGACGCCTGATGGCAGACGGATCGTATTTGTTGGAAACGAACCCGGCCATCGCATCCGCTATTACGTCCAGACCCTGGATGGCGGTCCGCCTCGGGCGATCACGCCAGAGAACGTGAGCTACAGCATCATCGACCCGGTTGCGGTTTCCCCCGACGGCAAGTCTCTAGCCGTTGCCGCTCTGGACGGAAAGGTTGTCCTTTACCCTCTGGATGCCGGAGCGCCGCGCGCCGTTCCGAAGCTGGCGGACGGTTTCACTCCCTTGCGCTGGTGTCCTGGCAACGCGCTCTTGGTATATCGCGCCGGAGAGGTGCCCGTGAAGATCCTCCGAGTGGACGTTGAGACCGGAGATCAAACTCCCTGGAAGGAGCTGGAGCCAGCCTATCGGACTGGATTCACCGGCCTCAGCGAGGTAAGGGTCGGCGCGGATTGTCAGAGTTTGGGCTATTCGTCTCTATATTTTACTTCCGAATTATGGATCGTCGACGGCCTGCGCTGAGCACTCAGTACCCCACCGACATCAAAAGCAATCCTCGCGAGGACGCCGCCGGTGGCTCGGCCAGGTGCTTTAACGAGGAGGATACTCGTATTCACGGCAAATAGCCTCATCGCCGGCAAAATTCACTTCCGAGACGGCGTTTATCAGATCCCGCTTGCCGATGTGTAACAGCGCGGCCCGAAAAAGCTCCCGCTGGCGCGAGGGAGTAACATTCGGCACGAAGATGACTAGTCCGGCGTGCAGTTCTTCTTCGCCGTAGAGCGCGGCGAAGTCCGTCCGGTTGTTCGTGACGAACGTGTAATCCTCGCGTCGGATCTTAGTCATCAATTGCCAGTCTTTCTGCCCGCCGAGATCGAGGAAATTAACGTGTTCACACACATGCCCGGCCTCATGCGCCAGGGTGACAAGCGACGTGTGCAGGCACTCGTCAATCAGGAATTTCAGGCAGGAACCTCAAGCCGAACCTCATCCACTCGCGCTGCGGCGTTCACTGACACGTCGCGGAGGACGCTTGGCCCAAGATCGCAGTGCGGGACGCCCCCTACGAGGGAATGCTTGGACGTACATCGGCGCCAGCTCAATCCGCTCACGAGTGAGCGCAGGATAGCCATCGAGAATCTCCCTTACCGATGCTCCTTGTGACAGCATGTCAGCGATAGCGTGCACGGGAATCCGAGTTCCTTTGAACACCGGCGCACCGCGCATAATTTCTGGATGGAATTCCACCATGCGGGTCGCCGCACCCAAGCGGCGAAGTCCCGTCTCCAACTCTTTGCGCGCCGATTTGCACTGGATGAGGAGAACGCTTCCCTCCGAGACGAACATGCCGTCGATACCAGGATCTTGTTCGAGCGCGCGAGCCACCTGGCGCCGTTCGGACAGCGGCAGCGATCTTAACCCTTTGGCTTCCATCCGCAGATAGAGCGCTTGAGCCCTGGACAGCAGCCGCTGCTTGAGACGTCCTGCGCGGACCAACCGGGGACGGATCAACCCGTTTTCAATCGCTTTATGTACCGCCGAAATCGGAAGCCCAGTGGCAGCCGAAACTTGGGAAGGTGTGTAAGCATCGCTGTGGATGGCAGAGGTCATCAATCACTATTCTACCCTAAAGAGGGAAGATTATTGCGGAGGCCGATTCGTTTTCGGTTTCAGAGTACTCCACCGACATCAAAAACAAACCTCGCGCGGGCGCGGTCGGCCCCGGCGGAATCTCGCACCCCGCTTCCAGGCGCGCCAGTAACCCCGCGCGAGCCACGTTTCCCTTCCCCACTTCCAGCAGCACCCCCACGATATTCCGCACCATGTGCTTCAGAAATCCGCTGCCGGTGACGCGATAGATCAGACGCTCGCCATCGAGCGCCAGCCGCGAGCAAAAGACAGTCCGCACCTTCGACGCTTCCAATTCATCGCGCGCGTCCGACGCCGCGAACGCAGCGAAATCGTGCTCGCCTTCGAGCAGCGGCGCCAGCGCGGTCATTTCTTCAATCGCGAGCGGATACGGATGATGGCAGACATAGCGCCGTTCGAACGGCGAGCAGATCTCGCCGCGGAAAATCCGATATTCGTAGGTTTTCCGCTTGGCCTGGAAGCGGGGATGGAAATCGGGCGCGGCTTCTTCCACGCTGAGCACACGAATGTCGCGCGGCAATAAACGATTCACGGCCCTGCGCAAATTATCCAGCGGAATTGGATTCTCGATCGAAAACGCCGCCACCTGCGCCAGGGCATGCACGCCCGCGTCGGTGCGGCCGGAGCCCGCCACTTGCACCGGCCGGCCCTCCATCCCGGAAAGCACTTGTTCGAGCGCGCCCTGGATGGTCGGCAATCCCGGCTGCACCTGCCAGCCGTGATAGCCGGTTCCGTCATAGGACACCAGAATCTTGATTCGCCGCAAGTTTAACCCAGCCTGTAACTAGCGTCACCCGGCGCTCGCCAACTCCTAACATGCTAACATCGTGAAAACGCAAGGCCTTAGTTCTGTTTTCATTTTCAATAAGTTGAGGTTACTCCCGGGATGCATTTTTGCCGTTACCGATGGTCCATCTTGCTCATGCTCGCCGCTTCGGCGGGCGCTGAAAACGCGGTCCGGATCGACCCTGCTCAGGGACCCTTACTTCGCTTGACGCGCCCCTTTCGATCGCGGCCCGTTCCGCCCGCCAGCCTGGCTAATTCCACCCGGCTGGAATCTTTGACCCACGCGGGGAACCTCTATCTGTCGGCGCAAGACGCTGTCGCGCTGGCGGTTGAAAATAGCCTGGACATCGAAGTCCAGCGCTACGGCCCGCTGTTGGCCCAGGAGGTGTTGAGGCGCGCGCAGGCCGGCGGAGCGCTCCGCAACGTCGGCGTCGGCGTGGCCCCCGGGCCTTCCAGTGTCAGCCTGACGGGAGTGACAGTCACGAATATTGGCGTGGTAGGCGCGGCCGGCGAAGGTGTCAGCTCCGGCGGAGGCATTGTGACGCAACTCGGGCCGCCCATCTCTTCCTTCGATCCCACTCTTACTCTGATCGGAAGCGCCGCACATTCCACCAGCCCGCAAAGCAATACGGTTCTGACCGGAACCACCGCCCTGATCACCGAGAACCGCACCTTGCAAGCCATCTACCAGCAGAACTGGGACTTCGGCATGAGCGCGCAATTCACGTATTACAACCAGTACACGAATGTGAACAGCCCTCTGTTCAGCATCGATCCCTACACGTCGGGCTACCTGGATCTGCAAGTCACGCAGAATTTGCTGTACGGTTTCGGATCGGCGGTGAACGGACGCAACATCCGAGTGCAGAAAAACAATATCAAGGTCACCAATCTGCAATTCCGATCGCAAGTGGCTACCACGGTATCGTCGGTTCTGAACTTATATTGGGACCTGGTGGAGTTCTGGGAAGAAGTCCGCGCCCGGCAGCGTGAACTTTCAGCCGCCGAACAGCTGCTGGAAAACAACCGCAAGCAGGTAGAGGCCGGCACGCTGGCATCCATCGAAGTGACTCGCGCAGAGGCTCAGGTTTACGTCAGCCAGCAGGATTTGCTGGTCTCCCAAACCAATCTGCTGCAGCAGGAGACGGTTCTGAAGAACGCTATCAGCCGCAACGGAATCGCCAACGCCAATCTGCTGGATGCGCATATTATCCCGCTCGACAGCATCACCATTCCAGCGAAAGATGAGACGCCGCCCGTGGATCAATTGCTGGAAATAGCGCTAGCCAACCGGTCTGAGATCGCGCAGAGCCGTCTGAATATCGACAGCAACAAATTGAATCTGGTGGGAATCAAGAACGCCTTGAAACCCACCTTGCAGGTTTTTGCCGAGCTGACCAATAACGGTCTGACGGGACCCATCACCGCGTTGGGCGAGCAAACCCCCGGCGTGCCTTATCTGGCGGGCGGTTACGGCAATCTCCTGGGCCAGATGTTCCGCCGAAACTTTCCCAACTATTCCGCGGGCATCGCGCTGAACATTCCGCTGCGCAACCGCGCCGCGCAGTCCGACTACACCACCAGCGAACTGGAGCTGCGGCAGAGCGAGCTCGGCCTGCAGCAGAACATCAACCAGGTTCGCGTGGACGTTCAGAACGCGGTGATCGGACTGCAACAGGCGCGCGCGCGACATGCCGCAGCCGTCAAGGCCAGCGCTCTGCAGCAACAGACGCTCGATGCCGACCAGAAAAGATTGGCGCTGGGAGCCTCCACCGCTTACCAGATCGTGCTCGATCAGCAGAACGTCGCCAGCGCCTCCAGCTCAGAGGTGCAAGCGTTAGCCAACTACAGCCATCAGCGCATCGGGCTGGACCAAGCTTTGGGCCGGACACTGGAAGCTAACAATATTACCTTCGATGAAGCGTTGGCCGGAGCCATTTCCCGCCCTTCGCAACTGCCGGCCACGCTGCCCACGGACGTGCATCCATGATGACGGCGCGCAAACTCCGCTGGGCGGCACTGTGCTGCGTGTGTTCGCTCGCTTTACTGAGCGCTCAAGAGCCGGTTCGGCCATCTGCGTTCGTCGCCGTGCGGCCTTATTTGCCGCCGCAAGTCCCGCCGGTCCGCCTGGCCAATTCCGGGCGCTTAGCCAGCCTGGTTCGCGCCGGTATACTTTACCTCACCGTGCAGGATGCCATCGCGCTGGCGCTCGAGAACAATATCGACATCGAAGTGGCGCGTTACAACCCGATGGTGGCCGAGTGGCAACTGGAGCGCTCCCGGGCCGGCGGAGCATTGCCGGGAGTGCCGAGCAGCGCTGCCCAGGCCGGTAACGTGGCCAACGGCCAGGGTGTAGCTGGAAGCCAGGCGGCGGCGGGTGTGAACACTGGATCCAATGGAGGCTCCGGCCCCGGGTCCACTAACGCGACCATAGCTCAAATTGGCCCGATTGCCCAGACGCTGGACCCCATCGTTCAGGAGAATACCGTCTTCAGCCATCAGACCGCGCCTCAATCCGACACGGTGCAAAGCATCCTGCCCGTGCTGGTTTCCAATACCCGGAACTCGTCGTTCAGCTATCAGCAGGGGTTTCTGATCGGCGGAAACCTCACGGCGACTTATAGAGATAGCTATCTCAATGAGAACGCGCCCACCGACGTTTTGAACCCCTCGTCGGCGCCCAGTCTCACTTTCACCTTCCAGCAGAACCTGCTGCGTGGCTTCGGAATCCCGGTGAACGCCCGCATTATTCGAGTAGGTCAATTAAATGTTAAAGCTTCCGCGCTGAATTTCAAGACACAGGTGAGCAATACGGTGAACCAGGTGCTGAACCTTTATTATGCGTTGTCGGCTGGGTATGAAGACATCAAGGCCAAGACCAACGCGGTGGAAGTGGCACAAAGCTTTTACCAGAACAGCGGGATCCAAGAACGAGCGGGAACGCTGGCCCGTCTGGATGTTACAACCGCCGAGTCCCAGCTTGCCAGCGCCGAATACGACCTGGTGAATTCGGAAACCAATCTGCGGCAACAGGAACTGCAGCTAAAAAATCTCTTGAGCCGGCAGGGCTTGGCGGACCCGCTGTTCGCTTCCGTCCGGATTGTTCCGCTCGATCGGATTGCGGTGCCGGAGAATGACGAGTTGCCTCCAATTCATGACCTGCTCCAAACGGCCCTGGCTAACCGCAGCGATCTGGCGGCGGAACGGCTGGGCGTCGCCAGCGGCGAGCTTTCGGCTCTCGGAACGCGGAACGGCATCCTGCCTTTGCTGGTGGGGATCGCCACCGAAAGCGCCGCCGGATTGGCGGGTGCGCCCAAGATCGCGGTAAGCTCCAGCGGAGTCCAGACGGCCAATCCTTACTTTGACGGCGGAATCGGCACCGCGCTCGGCCAGGTGTTCCGCCGTAACTTCCCTACCAATCGCGCCGCCCTCTATTTCCAAGCGCCGCTCGGGAACGGTCAGGCCCAAGCCGACTATGCCATCGACCAGTTGCAGCTTCGCCAATCGCAGATCCAGTTGAGCAAGGATCTCAATCAAGTGGCGGTGGACGTGTCGAATTACCTGGTGGCGATGCGTCAGGCTCGAGGGCGCTTCCGCGCCGCGGCCCAAACCAGGATTCTGCAGCAGCAGTTGTTAGATGCAGAACAAAAGAAACTGGCCGGAGGCGTATCCACGCCGTTCAACGTGGTACAGCAGCAACGCGATCTGGTGGCCGCCCAATCAGCCGAGATTGCCGCCTTGGTGGATTTCAGCAATGCGCGCGTAGCGCTGGACCAGACGCTTGGCACTACGCTCGAAGCAAATCACGTCTCCATTGACGATGCGCGGACAGCAAGAGTCGAACGTCTGTCATCCCTCCCGGCAACAACGCCCGTCTCGCCTTAACTACGAAACGTTACGAAGCTGTTCCAAAGTGGCTAAATCAGGAAATCCGTACCGTATTTGCACAGGGGCGTACCAAACGGGTAATTTTTTCGTGGCGTGCGAGACCCTTCATTCGGGAAATACATGCCTTCCGGCTTTGGCGAGGCGCGTGCAATCGATCTTGCCGTGAAATCAAATCAAGCTCAAGGAGCAGTGGTCGTTCCTCAGTAATCTCCCCCTTCGTACTCTCCAAAGCAAGAAACTTCTTTAGAATCCCTACTGAACTCCCTCCCGACCGGCTCCTTGAGTTTTCACATCCAGCCTCAGCGGCATCAGCGCTCGATAACCTGGCGGCAACTTCTGGACATGCGGCAAGTTCTTGTCACGGTGATACCCAAATGAACCCGTTGACGCCGAGGCCGGCGAAATCCAGGACAATCTGGCTTGGGGGCACGCCAAATTGCGTTGGAGGCGTGAAATTAATTTGCATAACGCCATCGATCAGACCGGGCGCCGCACCTGCGTACTGCACGGATTGACCGTCGCCGTCTACAAAGATTTGGCAGTAGCTACACCAATTGTTCGCTACGGCGGCGACAGCCCCGTCCGCGGCAGGGTCGCCATTGCCGAATCCGGTGCCCCAGACACTGACAATCGTCCCGGCCGACGCGGGATTCGAAGATGAATTAAGCGTGCCATCCTGGTTGATGGCCGCGACGGACCCATCCGGGTTCAGGAACATCGCGAAGATGGTGGCATCCACTTCCACGTGGAATTCAGGCAACATCGCGGAGTTGTCGATCACCTGAATCGTGGCGCTTTCCATGACGTTCATAGGCGCCGGAATCTCCGCGTTGATCTGCGATGCCGACACGTACAGCAAGGGAATAGCTACACCGTTGAGCAGAACCTGGACGCCACCCAGCGATGTCGGAAAAAAGCCGTTTTCGGGCGTGGCGCTCATTGGATTTGCCGGGCCAAGGCCGAAACCGAATATCGAGATCACCTCACCCGGCGCCACCCTCCCCGAGAGTTGACCGGCCGCTGCGTTCATAATCCCAAGCATGCGCGAAGCGAACGGCAGGCTGGGCGTGATGGAGGAAATCAAGCCGTTATTGCCCGCAAGGTGCAGCACCCCGTTCTGGTCGATGGCCACGCCCTGCCCTACCGCCCCACCCGGGAACTCCTGTGAGTATAAGAGTGCGGAGCCATCGGCGCTCATTTCCGCCACGAAGTCTCCTGCCATGCCGTTGACCCATCGAGAAGTACCCGGAAAACCAGCGCCATTGGTCCCGGCCAGCCAAACATTACCGGAAGTATCCACGCTGATTGAGTTCGCGGCATCGTTCCCCGGCCCGCCCAAATAGGTCGCCCATATCGTCGCGCCGGAGGGGCTCAGCTTAATCGCAAACGCGTCGGAAGGCGTGGGCTCGAACGCGGGGCTGGTGTTTAGCGTCGTCTGATATGCGCCGGGCGTAGCCGGAAACAGCGGATCGTCCGTGGTCCCGGCCAGGTAAGCATTACCCGCGGCGTCGGCGCTGATGGCGGTCGCGGTGATTTCTTGCGAAGGCCCTTCTGGTTCGAGCAGTCCCGATGACGGACCCAGGTAGGTCAAATAGGTCAGCTGATTTCCAGCCGCATTGATCTTGGCGGCGAAAGCGCCATAGCCGGCCGCGCCTCCCTTGGTCACCGGCAGATCGGTGGTGTTGGTGTTGCCGGCAATGAAGGCGTCGCCCGCGGGATCCAGGGCAATCGCGATGCCCGAGGTGTTGCGTGCTGAAAGGAAGCAACTGCTCCCGCCGTAGCAGTCCAGTGCAGTGCCGACAATCAAAGCCGAGTAGATGACGTGCTGGCCGGCGGCATCCAGCTTGGTGATGAACGCGCCTGAAACGGGCGTGAGTGCATCCGAAGCCACCATTCCGGATGGCAGACCGGGGCTGGTCGGAAAATCGCTGGCATCGGTTGTGCCCGTTAGATACAGGTTGCCGCTTTGATCGATTGCTATGCCATTCACACTGCTGCCGCCCATCAGGCCGCCGAAATACGATGAATAAATCACCGTCCCAGCCGGCGCCAGTTCCACCAGGAATCCGCTCCCTTCGGGGAAGCCTGATCCCAGCTCTGTTTGGAAGGCATCATGCAGCGGAAAATTCTCCGACGAGGTTGAACCACCCACCCAGATGTTGCCCGCAGGATCAATCGCGATGGCGGTGCCCATATCGCTGCCCTTGCCGCCGAACGTAGTGGTGAAGAGAATGTTGCCCGTCGGATCCAGCTTCGTGACGAACACATCGGTTTCCGACGTGGCTGGCGCGGATTCAATGAATCGGCTTCCCGTCACATAGGTGTTTCCCGCCGAGTCTGTCGCAATCGCAGCGACATTGTACGGATTCTGGTCGCCAATGTAGGTCGTAAAATCGGCGCTATAACCGGTTGAAGCTAAAATCGTAACGGCGATGAAAACCCGCATGTCGCTACGACTGTAGCACCGTTTCCGGCAGGGCTTAAAGTAGAAGCATGCTCCGGATCGTGTCGCTGATTGCGAGCGCCAGCGAGATTGTTGATGCGCTGGGCCTCAGCCGCCATCAGGTGGGCCGATCGCACGAATGCGATTTCCCGCCGGAGATCCTCGCGCTGCCGATCTGCACCTCGCCCGCTTTCCCCACCGACGGCTCCAGCGCCGATATCGACCAGCGCGTCAAAGCACGAGTTGCCAATGCGCTCTCCGTCTACGAGGTCTCGCGCGAGATATTGGACGCGTTGCAACCCACACACGTCATCACCCAGACGCAGTGCCGCGTGTGCGCCGTCAGTTTGGAAGACGTGGAGCGCGCCCTCACCGGCTGGGTGACCAGCCGCCCGAAGCTTGTTGCGCTGGAGCCGAATGCGCTGGCCGATATTTGGAGCGACATCCGGCGTGTTGCGGCCTCATGCGGCGTCGCGGAGCGCGGCGAAGAAGCTGTGGCAAAACTCCAAACCGAAATGCAGCGGATTTCGGAGCGCGCCCTGGCGGCGAAACGCCATCCAAGAGTCGCCTGCATCGAATGGCACGAGCCTTTGATGGCGGCCGGAAATTGGGTACCGGAACTGGTGGAAATGGCCGGCGCGGTGAATCTGTTCGGACAGGCGGGCGCCCATTCGCCCGCCCATTCGGCTTGGATGAGCTGGCAGCAACTCGCGGACGCCGATCCGGATGTCATCATCACCATGCCCTGCGGCTTTGGCCTCGAACGCACCGGCGCCGAGATGTACTGGCTCACCGATCGGCCGGGGTGGCGCGAGCTGCGGGCCGTCCAAATCGGGCAGGTTTACCTGGCCGACGGCAATCAATACTTCAATCGCCCCGGGCCGCGGCTGGTGCAGTCGCTCGATATCTTGGCCGAGATTTTGCACCCGGAATCGTTTGCGCCGGCGCTCGAAGGCGCGGCGTGGCGCAGGCATCTATTCGTTCCGGAGCGCAGCCACGGGATTCACTCTTGAGGCTCGCCACGCCGGCCACAGTGCGGCCAGCACCGCCACCGCGGTCAAAATACCAACCGTCGTTAGCAGGGTGACGGGATCGTTGGGCTGGAGGCCGTAGAGGAGGGCTGAAATGGAACGGGAGGCGAAGATCACCACCGGCACGCCCGCGGCCAATCCTAGCGCGATGAGTATCAGGGCCTCTTTGAGAACTACCCACAGCACGTGCGCCGGCCGCGCCCCAAGAGCCATGCGTACTCCGATCTCGGACGTCCGCCGTGAAACGGCATACGCCATCACGCCGTAAAGTCCGAAACAGGCCAGGCCGAGAGCCAATACTCCGAAAGCGGTTGTCACGACGCTGCCCATACGCTCCGTACTCAGGCTTCGATCCACCTGCAGCGCAAGCGGCGTAATGCGGTCGATGGGGAGATCGGGCGCAACGGCGTTGAGCGCTTTGCGAACGTCGGTGACAACTGTGTTTGGCTCGCCGGCAGCGCGCACTTCGAGGCTCTCGGCGTAGACCAAATTCCCTTCCAGCGGGTAGTACGCCATTGGAGCCGCGGAATCGCGGACGCGGTTCACGCGCGCGTCCTGAACCACACCGATGATTTCCGATTGCAGGTTCTCGCCGAAGCGCTGCCCAAGGGGATTCCGATTCGCGAAATAGCGCCGGACGGTAGCTTGGTTGACGATGACGAACTGGCCCGCCTTATCGCGTGGATCGAAGTCCGGGCCATTCACCAGATGCATCCCAACGGTGGAAAAGTAGCCTGGGCCGACATAATTGTACTGAATTCTGACTTCTTCGCCGGGGGCGGGCTGGTAGCCAGAAATCTTAACGCCATCGGTGATGGAGCGGCATTCGACAGCCAGTCCGCACATGGATACCGCGGCCGAGCGCACGCCGGGAATCGCTTCCGCCCGTTCCACCAACCGGCGGTACAACAGGGGCAGTTGCGCGGCGTCGTAACCCGCCGAGCGCGGATCGATCCAGACGCTCAAAACATGCTCGCGATCGAATCCAAGCTCCACATTCGCGAGATTGCGAAGGCTGCGCGCGAATAATGCGGCGCCGAACACCACCACCAGCGAGAGAGCCACTTGAGCGGCCACCAGAAGTTTCGCCGCACTGAAGCGGAAACGTCCGGGTGCGTTGCGCGCAGCGGCTTTCATCGCGGCCCCAAGTTCCATTTTGGTGGCGCGGAATGCCGGAGCCAGGCCGAATAGCAGCCCGGTGGCGATGGAGATTCCGGCGGTGAACAACAGTACGTTGCGGTCCACGCCTGCCGGGAAAGGAGCGGGGCTTGAAACGGCTGTGCCGAACGCCATCCGGACCAACCGATCGCTCGCCCAGTGAGCCAGCAGCAAGCCAAGTCCGGCGGCGGCGGCGGCCAGCAAAAAGCTCTCGGTCAGCAGTTGCTGGATCAGCCGGGTACGGCTGGCTCCGAGGGACAAGCGCACCGCGATCTCTCGCCGGCGGCCTTCAGACCGCGCCATCAGAAGATTCGCGGTATTCGCGCAAGCGATCAAAAGCACCAGCGCCAACATGGCCATCATCGCGAACAGCGGCGAGGTGAATTCTCGACGCACGTTGGAAAACCCTTCAGCGAACGGATCGAGCGCCAGGCTTCGTTCCAGGAAGTAGCGCCGCTTCTGGGGCTCCATCTGCCGGGCTATGTTTTCCTCGGATTCGAGGAAAGCGCCGTTCAGCACATTGCGGACCTTGGACGCGGATGCCGGTTTCACCCGGACGATGACGTCGAGCCACTCGATGAAATCCTGCGGGACCCACGGCTTTTCCGGATCGGCGTCCTCATGATCGCTGTAGTTCTGCGCGTAGCGAACGCTGGCCTGCATCACCAGCGGAATCCAGATATCAGTGGGCGACTCTACCCAGACGCCGCGGAAGTTTTCGGGCGCGACACCCACAATGGTGAAGGAATTTCCATTGAGCCGGATCTTCCGCCCGAGCACATCGGCCGATTCCGCGAAACGGCGCCGCCAATAACCGTGACTGATCACGGCCACCGGATGTCCGCCGATGCTTTCGTTATCGCCGGGGGCGAGCAGGCGTCCCAGCGCCGGGGACAGGCCCAGCACGCCGAAAAACTCAGCCGAGACGAGTTGAACCGGGACCAGCTCGGCTTGTCCTCCGGTTTCGAGCAATGTTTGAAAGCGCGCCACGTGGCTCATGGCCGCAACGCCCGCGGCGCCCGAGCCGGCGTCCCGAAACCGCAGGAACATCGGATAGGAAAAACGTTGCGGAACCGTTGCGTGGGATTGTTGGTGCAGGACGAACAGCTCATCGGGCGCCCGGACCGGCAGGGACTTGAAGAGCAGCGCATTCAAGATGGAGAAGATCGCACTGTTCGCGCCGATCCCCAGTGCTAAAGACAGGATGGCAACCGCGGCAAAACCCGGACTACGCCGCAGTTGCCGGAGCGCATACACAAAGTCGCGCCAGATTCGCTCCACAGTCGCCCAGCCCCACATATCCCGCGTGACCTCCTTGATCAGAAGCTCATTGCCGAGCGTCCGGCGGGCATTTTGCCCGGCGAACTCAGCAGTCTCCCCACGCTCCAGACGGTCCTGTTTGTCGATCGCAAGATGCGCGCGGATCTCCTCGTCCAGGTCGCGGCCGGCCTGCCGCCGCCGCACGGTGCGATAGAGGAAAGACTTCAGGCGGTGGTATGCCATTTCGTCCTCACTGGGCTGCCTTCATTACGCCGGCGATCGCGCGCACCAAACGCTTCCAGTTGGATTCCTCGGTGAGCAACTGCCTTTTCCCGGCGGCGGTGAGGCGATAGTACTTAGCCTTCTGATTTTTGTCCGAAACTTTCCATTCCGAAGACAGCCAGCCCTGCTTTTCCAGCCGATGTAGGGCCGGATAGAGCGATCCGGTTTCCACCTGCAGGAGCTCTCCCGAACCGGCCCGAATGGCCTGCCCAATCCCGTGACCGTGCTGCGGTCCCCATTGCAAGGTCTTCAGGATCAGCATGTCGAGGGTCCCCTGCAAAAGCTCAACACGGTTTTGGTAGGGCTCTTTGGCGGCCATAGAGTGCTGTAGACACTCTACTACAATGTATGTAGATTGTCTACTACTATTGCGGTTACCGCCAAGCCTCCACCGGCGTGCCCGCCTCAAACTTCGCGCGGCCTGTCGTATGCTTGGTAGCAATGGCTACACGAAAGAAAGCAGAACCCGAGAAGGAACCCAAGCAAGCCGCCGCGCCCGTCGCCGCGCGCGTCGCTGCGACGCCACCGAGGAAGAAGATCGGAAAACTGGTCAAAAAGAATAAGAAGCGCTTGCCCCGCAAGGAGAAGAAACAGGCGAAGAAGAAGCTGTTGCAGACCTAGGATCGCGGCGATCGGGCGGCGCCGTCTCGATTTTTTGCATGCGAGCTCTCGTGTGTGCGATCCTAAACGTCTAGACGGATGGGAGAGCGCAGCTGGGAGATTGGCATATGTGGCACGTTCGACGTCGCCAACTATGGCGATTTGCTCTTCCCGCTGATTGCAGAGTCGGAACTTAGGGGACGGCTCGGAGCAGTTACTCTTCATCGTTTCGCCTACCACCCCAAAACCAGGCCGGCGTGGCCCTTCGAGGTAACCTGAATCACGGCGCTGCCGCAGATGGTGGATCGTCTGGATGGATTGCTCATCGGCGGCGGTTTTCTCATCCGCTTCGACAAGCAGGTAGCGCCAGGCTACGCCGCACCGGCTCCCGAGGTCCACCACCCGACCGGCTACTGGCTCACGCCGGCGCTGATCGCGCTACAGCACAATGTTCCGGTGGTGTGGAACGCGCCGGGCACGGATGGCAAGGACATACCGGAGTGGGCCAATCCGCTGCTGGAGACGGCGCTGAATCTCAGCCGCTACGTATCCGTACGCGACCTGCCATCGCAATTGAATCTCCAACCTTTGACCCATACGCCCGTCGCGGTGGTTCCGGACACGGCTTTCGGGCTCCCGCGACTTTTGAATCTTGAAGGAACGCCCTCCGACGAGTTCAAGCGGCTCTGTGCGGCCTCCGGTCTGGACCGTCCCTACATCGTTATCCAGGCCAAGCCCGGCTTCGAGGGGTTCGTTCGCTTCATTAAGGACAACTCAGAGCGGTTCCGGAACTTCCAATTCCTGGCGCTGCCCATCGGCCCGGCGCTCGGCGATCGTGCGAGTTCATAGACGCGGATCTGCCCGGTGTCATTAGCCTGGCGGAATGGCCAAGTCCGCTGGTCGTCGCCGAACTGATCGGCCGGTCCGAAGCGGTGGTCGGTTATAGCTATCATCTCTGCATCACCGCGCTTGCGGCGGGCGTGCCCGTCTTCGCGCGACATAATCTGCCTGCGTGTAAATACTACGTGCTGCAGGAGTCCGACGCTTTCTTCACACTGCCCCGAACGGCGCGCCCGATCTGGAGTGGTTTCTTGCCCGCGTGGGACGGACGAAACCGTCCGCTACGGCGTGTAGTACGCAGGATCCTGTGCGCGTCCATTGGGATTGCATTGCGGAGGCGTTTCGAGCGGAATCGGCGCCCACCTCGCACGCGCTCAACCGGTTCTGGCAGTCGCTGCCGCCCTTTATAGAGGATGGAGCGTGGGAAGCTAGGGAGACGGCACTGCGGCAACCGGCCGTGGACCACCAGGAAAGTACCATGCTGCGAGAGAGGCTGGACGACACGGTAAGACTGTTGACCCGAGCGCGCGCCGAGATGGCTGCGCGAGACGCTCGTATTTCCGATCTCATGGAATCCATCTCCTGGAGATGCACGGCTCCCTTGCGGTTTGCCGCGCGGCAAATTCCGCGGTTTCGGAAGAGGCCAATTATGAAACTGGATTCCATTCGACATCAACGGCTGGAAACCGATCCCTATGGGTGGGCGTGCATCCATCATCTGTTCAACGACCAGGATGTCGCCAGGCTGGCTGCTACATATCCGTGCGACCATTTCAAGCTGGTGTCCACATAGCGCGCGGACCGCCACTGGGAGTATGAAGCGCGCGCGCTGATTGGGATGGGCAGCGACGCCGTCGAGCATCCCGATGCTTTGAGCGACGCCTGGCGAGCGCTGGCGGCCGACTTACTATCGCCTGAGTACCGCGCCGCGATGACCGCACTTACGGGGCGCGATCTCACGCAAGCGCCTATGGAAGTGAACGTCTTCCACTACGGGCCGGGGGGCTCGCTCAGCGCACATCTGGATCTGCCAGAGAAACTGGTAACTCACGTAATGTATTTCAACCGGGCTTGAAATACATCGGATGGCGGCTGCCTTAGGATTCTGCGGTCCTCCGACCACCAGGACCTGGTGGCTGAGATTCCGCCCATCGCCGGATATTCATCGATCCTCGTCCGATCGGAAAACTCCTGGCACGCCGTCTCACGCGTTGCCGACAACTCGCCCTCTTCCCGGCGCAGCGTGACCATCACCTTCTATCGTCCTGGTTCAATAAGCACGCTTTGGCCGCCCGGCGACAGCACGCCGCTGCACCGCTACCAGGCCGCCGATCTGCTCTAGCGGCGAAGAGCATCCTGCCGGCCATGCTACACTAAAGTCTACACACCAGGATGTGTAGACATGCCAACCAACCTTGCTATCGACGACAATCTGATTGAAGAAGCGCGCCGGATCGGCGGTCACAAGACTAAGAAAGATGCTGTGACCACGGCTCTTGCCGAGTACATCGCTCACCGTAAGCGGCTGAAGATCCTCGATTCTTTCGGCACTTACGACTTCGACCCGGAATACGACTATAAGGCGGACCGCAAAAGGAAGCGCTAGGTGCAGGTACTCGTCGATACCAACATCTGGTCGCTTGCCCTGAGAAGACACAAAAGTCACCTCAATGAAGCCGAGAGTGAGCGAGTCGCAGCATTGCGAGACCTTACTCAGGGCGGCCGCGCTCGGATCATTGGGCCGGTTCGTCAAGAACTGCTCAGCGGGCTCCGCGAGCCCGCGCAATTCGAGAGACTGCGCGATGAATTGCGAGCCTTTCCCGATGAAGTTCTCACCACCACGGACTACGAACGGGCGGCGCATTGGAGCAATGAATGCCGGCGGAGGGGCGTAACTGGATCGGGAGTCGATTTCCTAATCTGTGCTGTGGCACTTGCGCGCGGGTGGCAAGTTTTCAGCGCTGACGCCGATTTTCGCGCCTATGCGAAGTTGCTCCCGCTTCAGCTCCATTAACTCAGCGCGACCTTCATCCAGTACAAGTGTAGCGGCGGATTCCGGTGGCGCGTCCCGTTTCCCGGTCAACGGTAACAATGACGGCGTGCAGCTCGGCGCCGGACTTGGCGTTTTCCAACCGGATCGGCATACCCGTGAGAAAACGGCGAATCGCCAGATTTTTCTCCGACCCGATCACGGAATCGTACGGCCCGGTCATGCCGACGTCGGTTTGATAAGCGGTCCCGCCCGCCAGGATGCGCTCATCGGCGGTCGGAATGTGCGTATGCGTGCCGATCACCGCCGACACGCGGCCGTCCAGATACCAGCCCATGGCCATCTTCTCGCTGGTCAGCTCGGCGTGAAAATCGACGAAGCGAACCTTGATGGCGGGATCGAGAGATTTTAGAATCGTATCGGCGGTGCGAAACGGATCCTCGATGGCCGGCAGATGCACGCGCCCTTGCAGATCGATCACGGCCACCAGAACGCCATTGCGTGCCTTGGTCACCAGCAGGCCGCTTCCCGGCAGATCCCCAGGATAATTGGCCGGACGCAGCAAGCGCGGCGTGCGCGGCAAATAGTCGAAGATCTCTTTCTTGTCCCAGATGTGATTGCCGGTGGTGATGACGTCCAGGCCGAGCGAAAACAGCTCGTCGGCGATCTGCGGCGTGATCCCGAAACCTCCAGCCGAGTTCTCCGCGTTGGCGATGGCCAGTTGGATCTTTTCCTCACCAATGATCTCTTGCAAATGTCGAGCGATAAGAACGCGGCCGGGCGACGCAAAGATGTCGCCGATAAATAAAATGTTCATCGGATATGCAAGCGGAAAAAAGAAAGAGGAGCGCAGCCGACCAGCGGAATCAGTTCCCGTCCTTGACCCCAGAGACCAGGGCGGAGCCCTCCGAGCGTCTTTAGGCTTCTCCAATGACAGCTTTTACGCCGCCGGAGCTTGCACACCAACGCATAAACCGAGACGGACCCCTAGACAATTGACTGTCGGATCAATTTAAGGAAACCGATTCCCAAACTGAGCAGAAACGCTCCCAGGGCAATGATACCAGAGGTCCTCTGGCAAAGCGAGTTTTTTTCGCAGGATAGATCTGCTAAGGTATTAACCTCAGTACCTTACGAGTCGCGATCTAACGCAGCACTTGAGCCGGACTGCCATCCCCCAGTTCGCGGTGGATGCTGTCGGCAATTCGGTTGGCGAAGTCCTCCACCGGCTCCAATTCCGGCCCCTCTACCATCACTCGCGCCAGCGGCTCGGTTCCGGAAAATCGCACCAGGACGCGGCCCGACGCGCCGAAAAATTTCTCGGCCGCGCGGATCTCCGCAGCCACGCCAGGCAGATCCTCCAGGGGCCGGCGCTCCTTAATGCGAACGTTTACTAAACGCTGCGGATAGACTTGGATCTCCTGGGTTAACTCATCCAGTCCGATACCTGCGTGGCGCATCACCTCAAACACGCGCAACGCGGTGAGCATGCCGTCTCCAGTGGTTGCGTAGCGATGAAAGATGACATGGCCCGATTGCTCGCCGCCCAGCACGGCGCCTCGGCGCAGCATTTCCTCCAGCACATATTTATCGCCGACCGGCGTTCGGACCATGCCGATGCCGTGCGCGCACAGCGCCCGTTCCAGGCCAAGATTCGACATTACCGTGGCGACTATGATCGGCGGATGCCCACCCTCCGTAAGCTGGCCGTGATCCTTCAAATATCGGCCCGTCACGAACAGCACTGCATCGCCGTCGATGATCTTTCCGGACCTGCCGACGAATAACGCGCGATCGGCATCGCCATCAAAAGCCACGCCGACGTCGGCCTTCTGTTCCAGCACCGCCGCCTGCAAAACCTCCAGATGAAGCGAGCCGCTGTTCAAATTGATGTTGAGGCCGTCGGGCGAACAATTTATCGGATGCACGTGCGCGCCGAGGCGCTCGAACAGTTCGGGCGCCAGAAAGGAAGCCGAACCGTTCGCGCAGTCGGCCACAATCCTCAGCCCGGCCAGACCTCCCGCCAGCGTCGCGGCCAGGTGATCCACATAGGTTCGGTCCAGTCCTGTGTTTACCGGCAGCGGCGCTGGCGGCGTGTAGGCGCCTTGATCGAGGAGGGCAAATATTTCTTTTTCAAGCAATTCTTCCTGCTCGTCGGGCAGCTTATAACCCGCGTGACCGATCAGCTTGATGCCGTTATCCTGGTACGGATTGTGCGACGCCGAAATCATCACTCCCGCGGCGAACGGTCCGTTCTTGGCGAGGTACGCGACGCCGGGCGTGGTGGTAACGCCCGCGAATTCCACTTTCACTTGATGCCGCGCTAATCCGGCGGCTACTTCCGCGGCCAACCACGGGCCGGATTCACGCGTGTCCATGCCAATTACTATCTGAGGGTTCAGCCGCGAATCGATCACCCAGCGGCCCAGCGCCGCGCCAACTGCCTGAGCAGTCTTCGGATCGAGCGGCGGCTGGCCGGCCACTCCCCGAATTCCGTCCGTTCCAAAGAGCGCACGCGCCACTAGCGGGCACCCCCGATCTTTTCCAGCTTCACCCGCACTGTAATATCGGCCGGCGCCTCCAACACCCTAACCTGCGGATCGCCCAAGTTCAGATGCGTGTGAAGCACTGCTTCACCCGCCACGCCGGTCAAGTCTATGGCATCGGTTCTGATTTGACCGATGGCCAGCACCCTCTCCCGCGAGCCGCGTATTCGGACGTTGGTTGGACTGAATTGCTGGCTTGCGATGCGATAGCCCGAGGGTTGGTTGACGAAGACCGGTTGGACAGGTTCGTCTTTGTAGACGAGCTGATCGAAATGCAGCGTGAGTTGCGAAGGAACCGCTTGATAGAAGACCACGCCGGAAGGCAGATTGAGATTGCGGCCGCGGATGCTGTAGGTGCGCTCACCCGCATGAGCGTCGGATAAATCCAGCAGCACGGCTACCGTCGACAGATTGTCGCGCGTCAGGCGGCCCGACGGACCGCGCAGCTCGAGACGCACGCGATCCGGCAAACTGCCATCGATATCCAGGTCGTCCCGCATATTGCGAAAGTTCACGGGAACGGAGAGCGACGTGGCCACTTCCGGCTCACGCGCCACACCGATCCAGAGAACAACAGCGATGAGGAGCGAGAGAAATTTCCAACCGAGGTTGCGCGTGAAGAGCTGTATCATCGCGTGGGGCGGTCCCCCTGGCTGCGAGGCGCAGCGACCGCGCCGGACGCCCTGGTCCGGCTCCGGAACAGACCCGGCCAGGGGGCCGGGTCGCGGGCGAGGGCGCCCGCCCCACTGGAAGCAAGTTGCGTGGTCATGGGCGATCCAGGCTGGACTGATGCACCGGCGCCGGACTGCGCGCCTGCGAGGCCGGGCGTTTGTCCTCGCGGTCCAGCCGTTCCGACAACAACTGCTCCACTCGTTCCAGAGGAACGTCCAGCTCGATTTCTCCGAATGCCGCGACGGACACTTTGCCGGTCTCCTCCGACGCCACCACCGCGATGCAGTCCGATTCTTCGCTGATTCCGAGCGCCGCGCGATGCCGCGTGCCGAGTTCGGTTACGAGCAATGGATTGGTCGTCAAAGGCAGAAAGCACGCCGCGGCCGAAATCCGGTCGCCCTGGATAATCACCGCGCCGTCGTGCAGCACGCCGCCGGGATGAAAGATGGAGCACAACAGATCGCGCGAGACCAGCGCGTCCATACTCACGCCGCTTTCCACGAACGTTCGCAGCCCGATCTTGCGTTCGATGACGATCAAAGCGCCCACTTTGGTCTGCGATAACCGGCCCACCGCCAGCACCACTTCCTGGCTGAGTTCGCGCCGTTCCAGCTGGCTGATGCCGAGGAAAGGTCTGCGGCCCAGCCGGGCCAGAGCGCGCCGCAGTTCCGCTTGAAACATGACGATCAGTGCGATGGGGGTATACGGAACAAGTGTCGCCAAAATTGTGCGCAATAACTCCAGCTTCGCCCATACCGCCGCCAGGTAGATTACTCCCAGCACGCACAGTCCCAGCAGAACGTGGACCGCGCGGCGCCCGCGGATGATCATTAAGAACTGATAAATGAGAATCGCGACAATGACAATGTCAACGGCCGCTGTGATGCTGATCGGCGGTAAATCCGAGAACGTGGATGGCAAATAACGCCCCATGCATCGATTCTCATTGTACCAAGCCGGTCAGGAAGATACGGGTATTTATGAAATCCTAATGCCGCACCGCTTGGAATCGAAAAGAATACCCGATGCCGATAAAGCGATCCACCGCGGCCGACGACAGACCGAACCCGGCATGTAAATCCAACTGCTGATGTGGCGTGACCTTATAAGCCGTTCCAAAATGGGCCAGGTGCCTGGGCTCTCCCTGCTGGGGGAAGTCGCCCGCGTATTCGGCAAACGCGTCCCACGCCTTCGTCAACTGCCGGTCCATCAGAAAGGTGACCTCGCCCGTCACGTTGCGGCGTCCCTGCGCGGTTGGCCAATACACCGAAAACATTCCAGCGGCCGTCCAGTTTGACGACACGGAGTGAGACCACGGCAGTTGCACGAACGGATCATAGCCGCGGCTTGAAACTGCGCGAGCGCCCGTAGGCAGGCTCAGCGACACCACCAGCGAAACGTCGAAGCCGCCTGGCATAGTTCCCAGTTGCTGTTTCATCCCGAACGCCAGGTCGCCAAACCCGGAGCTCATTCCCGGCTGGCCAAAGTAGTCCGGCACCGTCAGCCGCAGCTCGGTTGTGGATGCCAATCCGAAGCGCAGCAACGTCTCTGGCCCGTCGAAAGTTTGTTGCCCCTGGCTCACGGTCTCGGTGAAACCGTTTTCGAATTGCAGACTTCCGATAGGGACCACGACGCTGGAGTCGGTCACCGAGGGCCGATCGGTAGCGATTGGACTGGCGGCGGGGTCGTCTCCGGCCGCATTCTCGGATGCGATCACCACGAAGACCGACGCCACCAGGATCAGTCTGACCATTAACGCTGAAAGAATTCGACGATCGGACCAAGCGCAAGAGCGGGAAAGAAACACAGAGCTCCCACCAGCAGGATGGTTCCGAATACCAGTACGCCGAAGGTCGGCGAATCGCTCGGCAGCGTACCAGCCGTAATTGGCAGGCGGCGCTGAGCGGCGAAGCGTCCGGCCAAGGCCAGCGCCAATGCGGCTAACCCGTACCGCCCGGCGAGCATGGCAATGATGGTGGCGACGTTATAGAACACGCTATTGACGTTCAGCCCCGCCATCACTTGTCCATTGTTCGCCATGCAGGAGGCGTAAGCGAATAAGATTTCGGTGAAGCCTCGCGGTCCGGAGTTGGTTACCAGGCCAGCCACGCCGGCCTTGGTGAGGACGGTAATCCCCGTCAGCAACAGCACCACCATGGGCGTCAGGAGAGCATACAAAGCAATCCAGCGGGTCTCCGCGAAACTGATCTTCTTGCCCAGGTATTCCGGCGTGCGGCCCACCATCAATCCTCCGAGGAACACACCCACCAACGCTACCATGACGATGCTGTATACGCCTGCTCCAAGCCCTCCGAAAACCACTTCACCCAGCAGCATGAAGACCAAAGGCGGCAGCACGCCCAGTGGCTGAAAGGAGTCGTGCATGGAGTTGTATGATCCGGTGGACGTATTCGAAGTGACGATGGCCGTAAATACCGACTCGCCGACGCCGAACCTTACCTCCTTTCCCTCCATGTTGCCGCCCACGATGTGCAGGCCCGCCAACTGCTCCGGGTACGCCATCTCGGCCCGATCGCAAACTACCAGACCAAGCAGGAAGAGCGCGACCATGACCATCAACAAAACCCAGCCGGCGCGTGGACGGTGCGTCATGCGGCCGAACGTGATCATGAGCGACGCTGGAAGCACCGCGATGGCCAGCATTCCCACAAAGTTCGTTAAGGGCGTCGGATTCGCTTAGGGATGCGCGCCGTTTGCATTGAAGAAGCCGCCGCCGTTAGTGCCTAAGTTCTTTATGAATTCCAGGGCGGCTACCGGACCCTGCGCGATGGTCTGCGGGTGGCCCTCCAGAGTGTGGGCCAATGTGTAGGGCGCCATGTTCAACGGGACGCCCTGCCACATCAGAATGAGGCTGCCGATCAGCGCCAAGGGCAGAAGCACCCAGAGCAAAGCCCGGATCAAGTCCACCCAGAAATTACCGATCGTGGCCGAGCGCTCTCGAGCAATGCCTCGGATAAAAGCGAATCCGATCGCCAGTCCGGCGGCGCCCGCCAGAAAGTTTTGAGCCACCAGCCCGGCCACCTGCGCCAGATAGCGGAGCGTCTGCTCTCCGCCATAGGCTTGCCAAGTTGTGGTGGCGGTGAAACTCACGGCGGTGTTCGCGGCCAGATCCAGCGTCATCGGCGTGGTTAGAAAGGCCTCCGCTGGACCGCCGGGCAGGTATCGTTGGAAGACCAACACCAGAAACAATAAAAGCGTGCAGCCCGCGCTGAACGCGAGGAAGCAAATGACGTACACACCGGCCGACATCTCTTCTTCGGGCCGCACCCCAAGCATGCGGTACAACAGCCACTCGATGGGCCCTACCACAGGATCCAGGAAAGTGCGCCGGCGCTGGGCCACGCGTGCAAGATACAGTCCCGCCGGCTGGGCGACCCCAATGACGATCGCCAGAAAAACCAAATATTCCACCCATCGCATCATATTCAGCGAGCTTGTCACCTCGACTTTGGAGGGCCGGCGCCACCTGGCGACTGGTCCAACGCGAGATTCAACTCCAGCACCGTCACCCGCGCGTTCCCCAGAAAGCCGAGCTGCGGCCCTTTGGTGTGAATCGCCACCAAGCGCCGGACAGCTTCCTCACTCCAGCCGCGCGCACGCGCCACACGCGGGATCTGCAGCGCCGCGTTGGCAGCGCTGATGTCGGGATCAAGCCCGCTGGCCGAGCGCGTCACTGCGTCGATGGGAATGGGGGCGTACTGCGGCAGGCCGTTATTCTTGCGATACTTCTCAGCCAGCTGTTGGATGCCCGAGAAGTCCGCTGCGCCGTTCTTCAGCTTAGGATTGTTGGGACCCAGGTTCGTTCCGCCGGAGGAGGTCCCATCGTAGCCGTTGCCCGCCGCGGATGGACGGGACTGAAAATATTCCGGCCGCGAAAATTCCTGCCCTATGAGTTCAGAGCCTATCACCACTCCCCCGCGCGTAATTAAGCTTCCGTTGGCCTGGCGTGGGAACAGCGGCCGGCCAATAACGGCCAACAGCAGCGGGAAAACGCAGCCGCTCAACAGCGTCAGGACCAGCACGCTCAGGATTACCGGCCGCACTTGCTTGCTGAGCTTGGCTTGCGGGGGAGGCGGGAACACCGCCGGAGTGGTGCGTTCCCCTGGCTCGCCGGAGTCACTCATGGCATGATCTCTGTCTGGAGATTAACCAGTACGAAGGGAAGAAGTCATAGAGAAGCTATGAAGAATCCATGAAGATAGCCGGCGCTGCCCCGGATCAAGCGCCATTAAGGCTTCTTCGAGGCGGACACTCCGACCTCTACGGTGTGCGCGGTCAGCGTAGTGCCCTGCTCCGCGGCGTGGATCACCACGCGATCGCCGACTTTCAGGTCGCTCTTCTGGATCGGTTTTTCCGCGCGCGCGTAAGTGGTCTGCGCGTCGAGCAGCACTTCCACGGTCTTGCCGGCGGTGGTGGTCACGGTGACGGATTGATCGGAAATCTTCGCCACCGTGCCTCGCACGTGCTCCAATCCGCCGTGAGCCAGCGCAACAGCGGGCGTCAATGCCAAGGCGAGCAGCAATACGCGCCTAGTGATGGTGTTCATGTTCGGTATGTTCATGTGGTTCCTCTCCATTCAAGAATTCTTTTTCCTCTTTTTCTTCTTCGATCTCGTCCGGGCTCTTCGGATTCAAACTTTGCATCTCGCGTTCTTCCTCCGCCGTGATTCGCGGCAGATGGCGGATGAATCGCACCAGCTTCCAGGAATCCTGCGCATCATGGCCTGAGCCGCCGCCCCAGGCCGGCATGCCCGTCAGACGAATGCCGTTCTGGATGATGAAGAACAGCTCGCCATCGGTCATTTGCTGCGTCTCGGCTTGACGCATATCCGGCGCGGGCGGATACATGCGCTTCCCCATCTCAGTATCGCCGCTGCCGTTGTTGGCGTGGCATCCGGCGCAATGATCGGCCCAATGAGCGCGGGCTTCGGCTAACACTTCGGAGGAATCTGGAACCGGATTGGCGCGATCCGTCGCACCGGCGGGCGCGGCCATGGATCGGACGCGGCGAGCCACCCATCCCTCCAACGCGCTGGGATGTTCGCGAGCGCTGAAACCGCGCGCGCCCAGCACAAAGATGCCGCCCGCAGCCAGCGCGACGACGATCAAGGCCAAAGCTCCCGCGAATAAAAGGCCGATCTTATGCATAACGATCTATTATTTCTCAGATGGCCGCAAACGAAGGCGAATGAAAATGTTTCCGCCCAGGGGACGATCCCCATAATAAGGCTTGATGGCATCCGGCAGCGAATAGGTGGTGAAGTTTGCGCCGACGCCGGTTTCGACATGCCGGAATATCTCGATGTCGCGCGTGTAGCCAAGTGTATAAGCGCCGATACGAAACGTGCTCCCGTACACAATGTCCAGGTTCTGTTCGATCTCCGGCAGCCCGTCGAACAATTCGTCTTTATCCACCAGCTCGATGCGCCCGGTAAGAAAATTCCTGTGGTGAATCGGCAGAACCGATTCCGCCAGATATGAATTGAGGTTGCGGCCGGTGGCCGTTTCGTGATTGCGTCCCCAGATGAGACTTGACGCCCAATTCCCGCCCGGCAGTTGTTTCGTGTATTCGAGCGAAGCCGTGCTGCGCACCTGATCGCCCGGCTCGAATAACTCCGGATGCGCGAGCCTACCCATCGACACCTGCGCGGCCCAGTTCTTCGCGGGGAAAAACCACAATCGCGCCGACCACGAATCGATGGCGCCCTGCTGGACGATCCAACGATTTTCGCCGGGCTCCGCGCCATGGAATCCGCTGGCTTCGAGTTTGATTTTCTTATATGCCAGCCCCACCGTGACTACGTCGTCTGAGATGTGCGTGGAGTCCTGCCAGTGATGCGATATGGGTGCTTGCGGCAACTCCTCGGCGGATGCGCGATGCGGATACGCCACCGGCCCGAGCGCGGGGTCGCCCACGGGAGCGACATACAATTCGAGCGTCGTACCTGCGCCGAGCTCGCGAACATAGTGGAAGCCGAGCCCCATGATGAAATTATGCGGATGCTGTCCGTCTACGATGGGGTTCCCGAATGCGGTCTCGCCGGTCTGGAACAGCAACGGGTAGCGGCGATCGGTGATGGTAGCCGGCTCCAGGCTCAGCATCAGATCCATTTGAAAAGCGCCGTTCTCACCGGCGCGATGCTCCGCGGAACCCATGAACCAGTTGGTGGAATAAAGCTTGTCGCCTCCGCGCGGCCCGGACTGCTGCGTGTCCGCGAGGAACGCTTCGCCCATGAACGTGGTGTTCCACGATCCGAGATGCGTCATGAGCATAGGCATGGGCCACGAGTCCGGGTTGAGGGACGTTCCCGAAGAGACGTTCATAAGGTCCATGCCGGCAGGATTCATGTCCTGTCCGAACGCGGGAACCACCAACAGAATGAAGCTTGCCGTCCTTAAGAGCATGGGACTCCAAGAAGAAGATCTATTTAGCCACTGATGAACACGGATGAACACAGATCAGCGTTAATCTGCGTTTATCTGTGGCCAGCTATAGTCTTAGGATGTTTGGAGAGGTGGGCGGCGAAAATGCCGGCGAAGCGGGAGTTTCGGTATCGACGAGCAATTGCACGCTTACTACGGAGCATGCGACAGGCCCGATCGTTGCGAAATGCGGCAGCGGCGATGGCGGTGCATCGGGAAGCAGAAAATCGTGTGTGCAGGCAGCCGATGTCGCGTGGCCTGGAGCCTGATGCTGATGGCAGGGCGGGACAGGGGAATTAAGGCTTCCACCGGTACACGACGCCACGCACTCGACGGCGCCAAATATTAGTGCCGCGATGAGCAGGGCCACGAAGTGAGCGCGCGGTGGTCTCATCACTCGCGATCATAACACGCGGCGGTTTCGCCCAAAGACCTTAGTACGCTCCAGAGTCCACCGTCCTCGTAATTGTCTTAGTACCTATATTGCAGGTACTCTACCGCCGATCAGGAGAACTACGAGGGCTTATTGAGTAGTATCTCCATTCTGGTGTGTGAGTCGCAGCCGATCGTGATCGAGGGGCTCCAGAAGGTGCTCGCCGAAACCGGCGATCTGGTGTTTGCGGGCGCCGTGTCCCGACCGGCCGACGCCCTGGACGCTATCCAGCGCATTCATCCCAACATTGTCTTAATTGACGGAAGCTCCGGACTCACCGCCGCCCTCCGGCTGCTCGGCCATCTCAAGGCAGCCAGCCCGATTCACGCCGTCCTGTGGGTGGTTGATTTGCCTGAGGTGGATGCTTTCCGGGCGCTGCAGACGGGCGCGCGCGGCATCATAAAGAAAACTCTGGCCACCAACAGCCTCATCGAGTGCCTGAGGGAAGTAGGCGCGGGTCAAATCTGGATGCAGGAATCCGAGCAGGTGGCTGACTTCCTGCAGCGCAAGGATAGCTCCCGTCTGACGCCGCGGGAGAAAGAGGTGGTGCGCTTGATTTGCCGTGGTTTTCGCAACAAACAAATCGCGGAGAATCTGCATATTACGGCGGGAACCGTAAAGGTGCACTTGATGCATATTTTTGAGAAGACGGGGTTGAAGGATCGTCTGGCGCTGGCGGTTCATGGCCGTGAACTGGCGGGTGTGGAAACACCCGTGAGCGATGCTGCCGGAGGTTGAGCTGCCGGCTGCCAGGTCACATCCGCAAAGCTGCGGCTAATTCCTTGTCGCCACGCACCCGCCAGATCTTGGAATCGAGCATGTAGTGCGTGAACGGGATGCCCCAGATCGCGGCCCCCAGCCACTGCACCGCAGGGAAATAGGCCTGCGGCAGGACGTTCAGAGCGAAATGCAGCCCCAAGGCAATTACGATGTAATTCCCGAGGCTTCTGGCGAAAAAAGCCGCCGCGCCGTACTGTTCCCGCGCTTGCGGCGCTGAATAACGGTTTTTGTTATGGAACCAGATCAGACGATGATATTGGAATCCGTGAAACAGGCCTAGCGTAATGCCCGCCCGAAGAATTCCGTCGGCCCCGAAACGGGCGGCGTAGGAAAACGCGATCCATTGCAGCGGTACGAGAACTGCCAGCAGCATCAGCTTGGGAGGATTCAAGGGCGTCCCGGCTCGGAATTTTTGCACCTGGCGTCCCACGTAAACCAGGGCGAACACCACATAGGCTGCCGTGTCCGCCCATTCGATCCACCGTGCCGGCGGCCAATCCGTCAATCTGGTTTTGACGACGAACAGCGCGAGCGGAAGAACCGTCGACGACAGCAGAAATGAGCGGTCCAGCTTCAGATCCAGAGGATCCCGCTCCTTGTTCTTGGCCTTCCACAACATCATGAAACCGAGATGCTGTTTCGCGATGTGGTAATGCTGCCAGCACACCGCGAAAAGATAGAAGAACGAGGATTGGCCCGCCCAGACCATCGCCGGGCCGATTAGCGTAAACGGAACGATAACCCACAGGAACCAGCCCAGCCGCCTGCGTTCCTGTTTGTCCAGGTAGGTGCGGGTGACGGTGCCCATGACGTGCGGTCCATCCACGGCCAGGAACCAGGTCAGGTAAATGGGCGTGAACGGGAACCCGGCAGCCATCAGGCCCAAGGCCAGGTAGCTGATCGCGGCGGGACCGATGAACCAGAGCAGATCGTCTCTCCGCGAGATGATCCAGTTCGTTCGAGCCGGCCGCATCCCGATTGGTGGTGAAAAAGACTGCGTGATCGTACTGCTGCTCATGAAGTTCTCTTCGCTTGCTTATCGTCACAAGGTATGGACCGTCTGCATAAGGGATTGAGCTTAGTGAAGACCACGCTAATGCCAGGCGGTTCCAAGGTCGATCAACTTCCAAGGGACCAGGTTCCCGGGCGATCATCCCATTGGCAAGCTCCACGCACACCATCCAGCCGTTGCCGGTTTCCGGGGACCAGGGCAGGTTCGCGGCCATGGGGCGCGCCATCGTACGGGTTCTCGCGCCATCGGTTTCAGATTGTTTTTTTATCGCGCTGATTCTCTGGCTGTTCGTCTACGGCGTCAGCGGCTGGAGCTCGCTGTTGGGAGACGGCGATACCGGCTGGCACATCCGCGCCGGCCAGTACATTCTGGAACATCACAGCGTACCTACACAGGATTTGTTCTCCTTCTCGCGTCCCGGCGCGCCATGGTTCGCTTGGGAATGGCTGACCGACGTGACGTATGCCCTGTGCTTCCAGATGGCGGGGCTCAAGGGCATCGTGCTGCTGGCGGGAGTCATGATTGCGCTGTTTGCCACCGTGGTTCTGCGCTATACGATATGGCGAGGCGCCAATGCGCTGGTGGCCGCCTTCACCACGCTGCTGGCGGTGGGCGCTTCGTCGATGCATTTCCTGGCGCGGCCGCATCTGTTCACGCTGCTCCTGCTGCCGGTCTGCCTGTGGTTAGTGGAAGCGGATCGGCGCCGGAACACGGGCTGGGTCTGGGCGTTCATTCCCATGACCGCGCTGTGGACCAACCTGCACGGCGGCTTCGTCGTTTTTCTCGCGTGCCTGGGACTGCTGGTGGCGGCCTATGGGATCGAAACGGCGCTCGGTCTCCCGCGCTGGCCGCAGATCCGGCGATACAGCACGCTGTTGATGGGATGCTCGCTCGCTTCGCTCGCCAACCCGTATGGATTCCAGTTGCACGTGCACATTTACCAATATCTGCGCGCCGATTGGATCAAGAACATCGTGCAGGAGTTTCAGGCCCCGACGTTTCGCTCCGAAGGCCAGCTCCAATTTGAGGCGTTGTTGCTGGCGGGTTTGATCGCCATCGGCTTTTTGCTTCGCCGGCGGCTGTTCGCCGAAGCGTTGTGGGTGCTGTTCCTCGCGCACTCGTCCCTCATAAGTGTGCGGCACGCTCCGCTCTATGCCGCCATCGCCGCGCCGCTCATTGCCTGCGAGATCAGCGAGTGGTGGCGGTCCCAGGCGGCGGACATGAAGAAGTCTTCGGCGGTGCGAATTCTGCACCAGCTGGGCGCGGACTTGACGCCTGGATTTCGCCGCACCAGTATCTGGCCGGCCGTGTTGATCCTGGGGCTGGCGCTGTGGAATGCGCCACAGAAGTGGCCGCGCGACTTCCCGAACCAGGCGTTTCCGGTCTCGATGGTTCACCAGCACGAGGACCTGATCGCGTCGGGCCGTTTACTGACCCCGGACCAATGGGGTGACTACATCATCTACAGTCTTTACCCCCGCCAGAAGGTCTATGTGGATGGTCGTAGTGATTTCTACGGAGAGAAGCTCGGCCAGGAATATCTTCACCTTATGCAAGGAGCCTACGATTGGAGAGCGATTCTGGAACGAAACGGGTTCGATGTGGCTTTGCTGCCAGTGGATTGGCCGCTCGCATCGATGCTGAAACTCGACTCGGGGTGGCGCGTAGTACAAGACGATACCAGGGTCATACTGTTCCAGCGGCTAAGTCGGCAAGCCTGGAAAAATTAGGTAATTCGCCCCTCCATTCGGGAATCTCCCGTACTAAAGAAACCTACTCTTCGGGCTAATGAAAACCTCCCAGCTGGCCGAAGTTATAAGGCAGGGAGAGTAACCGGCATGAGAAGCAATCAGAACCCGTCAGGTTCAGCCACCCGGAGTGTGGGGGACCGGAACGCCGGGGCCGCGAAACTGAGCATGCCTCAGATGCCGGTGGAGTGGCTGGGCTCGGGGAGCTGGCGGCTGCCGTCGGGCAAGGCATTAGCGGAATTTGCGCTGCAGGCCGGGTTTCTCGCACCGCTGCTGTTTCGAGCGGACCGGGTGGGGAAGGGTTCCCCAGACGGTTCGTGTGCGGCGCCGGGGTTGGCGGAAATGTTGCCGGAAATCATGTCGGGATCGTCGGAAATCAATGCGAACGTGGCACGGGTATCGGACAAACAGTCCGGCAACGGGGAGAGCCGGTGACGGCACAGGCCCTGTTGGCCGGAGCAATCGGCATCGCGGCGTGCGTCGACGATCTCAGGCGGCGCCAGATCTCCAATTGGATTCCCGCCTCCGCCTTAGCGAGCGGTCTGGTTTTGCAGACCGTGCAGCATGGCTGGCGCGGCACCGGCTCGGCGGCGCTCGGCACTTTGGCGGGCGCGGGTGTGTTCCTTATTTTTTATTTGCTGGGCGGCATGGGTGGAGGCGACGTGAAGTTGATGGCGGGCTTTGGCGCGCTGCTCGGGGCGAAACGGCTCTGCGAGGCGGCGTTGTGGACTGCCGGATGCGGCGGCGTAATGGCGCTGGCGGTTATCGGAGCCGGCCTGATTCGCGACTTCTGGACGCGCGGGAAACCGGCGGGAAGCCAACCGGGCCCCAGAGCGGACAGCATTCCCTATGCTCCGGCCATCGCCGCCGGAGTTTGGTTGAGCCTGGTGGGCGCGACGTGACGATGGGCGCGACGTGACGATGGGCGCGAGGTAACGATGGGAGCGAGGTAACGATGGGAGCGAGGCAACGAAATGACACCGGCACATAGAGGATTTCCGTGGCGTTTCAGTTTAGAGGCCGAAGGCGGGAGAGAGGAATATGGATCGTAGATTTCTGACGGTATTAGGCGTGAGTCTGCTGTTCGCGCTGGTGATCTCGAGCGTGTTTTACCAAATGACGGCTCGCGGCGGCAGCCCCAAAAAAGGCTCCGAGCCGACCGATTTGAAAGACATCGTGTTGGCTGCCAGACCGCTCTCGGTGGGAACGACGGTAAAGCCGGCTGACATAAAGCTGGGCAAAATCCCATCTGCGGCCTTCCCGAAAGGCGCGTTTGCCAAGCCCGAAGAAGTAATCGATCGTCCGCTCATCAGTAACATTCTGATGGACGAGCCGGTGCTCGAAGGACGGCTGGCGGCGCGCGGCAGCGGCATCGGCCTGGCGCCGGTCATTCCGGTGGGAATGCGGGCGGTCACCCTGCGCGTAAACGACGTCACCGGCATCGCCGGTTTTGTGTTGCCGGGGATGCGAGTGGACGTGCTGGTGACCGGCCATCCTCCCAACTCCGATACCTCGGTCACCGCTACACCGGTCCAGCTGCAGAATCTGCTGGTGCTGTCGGCCGGGACGGTTATGCAGCCGGATGCACGCGGCCAAGCCATGCCGGCGCAGACCGTCACTTTGCTTGGAACGCCGGAGCAGGCCGAGACACTCACTCTGGCCAGCGCGGATGCACGGATTCAATTAGTTTTGAGAAACGGCAGCGATCAAACCATCGAAAAAACGCCCGGGCGCGACGTAGCGGAATTGTACGGCGAACGCTCGGTGCGCAAGAAGGTCCCGGAAAGCACTCCGCCCCGGCCGCGACCGCGGCCGGTGGTGGTGGCCGCAGCTCCCCCGCCACCTCCTCCGCCACCCGATCAGATCGTGGTGATTCGCGGAACCCAGAAGAGCGTGGAAATTGTGGGAGCCGGCGGCGGAAAGTAAACCATGCGACGAATCAAACGGATCTACATTCTGTCTGGTCTGCTGGCTGTGGGCGCGGCCTGCCGGCTTTTCGCTCAGGCGGGCCCTGAAGAAATTCGCCTGACGGTGGGAAAGAGCATCGTGATCGACTATCCGGCGGACATCGCGCGGATTTCCACCAGCAACCCGGATATCGTGGACGCTTCCCCCGTAACCGGGCGCGAAGTCCTGGTCCATGGCAAGTCGTTCGGAACCGTGACTCTAGTGGTTTGGAGCAAGGCCGGCCAGCGCAACTTTTACAACATCACGGTCGAGCAGAACCTGGAGCCGCTGCGCAAGCTCATCAAGGACACCTTCCCCTCCGAAGACATCCACGTGCAGTCCTCGCGCGATTCGCTCTCTCTCACCGGAAGGGTGGCGAACAAAGACATTTCCGACCGGGCGGCCGCGCTCGCGACCACCTTCGCGAAAACCGTGGTGAACAACCTCCAGATTGCCGAACCCTCGGCTGAGAGGCAAATCCTGTTACGCATCAAGTTCGCCGAGCTGGACCGTTCCGCTTCCAACTCGTTCGCCGTCAACTTGCTCTCCTCCGGCGCCACCAACACCATCGGCCAGGTCTCCACCGGCCAGTTCCCGTCCAACACTCCTCCTACCAGCCTGGGAGCGGGGGTCTCTTCCCCCTTTACCATTTCCAACGCGCTGAACATTTTCGCCTTCCGGCCGGACCTGAACCTGGGGGCATTCATCGAAGCCCTGGAACAACGCAACCTGCTGCAGACCCTGGACGAGCCGACGCTGATGACGAGCGACGGCAAAGAGGCCAGCTTCCTGGTGGGAGGCGAATTTCCCATCCCGGTGCTGCAAGGCGGCGCGAACTCAGGCGCGGTCACCATTCAGTTTCGGGAATTCGGCGTGCGGCTGACTTTCACCCCCGTCATCACCCCGAATCGCAACATCCGCCTGCATGTCAAGCCGGAAGTTTCCGCGCTCGACTACAGCAACGCGCTGTCGTTCAACGGGTTCACCATCCCGGCGCTGTCGTCGCGCAAAATGGAGACCAATGTCGAGCTGGGCGAAGGTCAGAGCTTTGTCATTGCCGGTCTCATCGACAACCAGGTGACCGAAACGATCTCCAAAATTCCCGGTCTGTCGAGTTTGCCGATCTTGGGGAATCTGTTCAAATCCAGATCATTATCCAAGAGCGACACCGAGCTGATCGTTATGGTGACGCCCGAGATCACCATGCCGCTGCAGCCCGGCGACGGGAAACCGCTGCCCCAGATGCCGCGAGATTTTCTGGTGCCGGTGACGCCCGGTTCTAAGAACGCGTTCCCTCAAGGTAAGGCGGCCAAGTAGGAGTATCGCCGATGAGAAAGGGCAGCAGGGCTCGATGACAAGCCGGGGACCAGTTTTGACCGCGCTTGCGATCATTCCCGATCGTGAGCTGGCGGCCCAGCTCGCCTCCGCTCTCGAGCGCACCCGTTCTTTTCAGATCCTCTCTGAGCTTAAGTCCTACCCGTCGCTCCAGACTTTGGAGATTCGGGTGCGTCAAACCAAACCGGACGTAATCCTGCTCGACTTGGCCAGCGATCTCGATCAGGCCTGCGAGTTGATCCGGTGTGTTGCATCTTTGAACCTGAGGGCGCACGTGGTGGGGTTGCATGTGCGGAACGATTCGGATGCGATCCTGCGTTCCTTGCGGAGCGGAGCCAGCGAGTTTCTTTACGCGCCATTCGACGTTCAGACACAAAACGACGCGGTGGCCCGGCTGCATCGCCTGCTGCAGCCCGGCCACGTGGAACAAGCCGAACCAGGCTCGATCGTCGCGTTCTCCAGCGCCAAGCCCGGCTCGGGGGCGTCCACGCTCGCGGCGCAAGCCGCATTTGCGCTGCGTCGCACCACCGGACAGCGTGTTTTGCTCGCCGACTTCGATCTGATGGGGGGCATGATCGGCTTTTATTTGAAACTCACCAACACCAAGTCCCTGCTCGACGCGCTGCAAATGGCCGATCGGCTGCAGGACGGCGGATGGGGTTCCTGTGTCGCGCTGGCCGATGGCGTGGACATTCTGCCGGCGCCCGAAACGCCCTACGCCGGACCCGTCGACGCCGCCCGGCTGCACGCTGTGATGGAACATGCCCGCATGAACTACGAGTGGGTGGTGATCGACCTGCCGGTGGTTTTTCAACGGTTGAGCTTGATGACGATTTCCGAATCCGATCGCGCGTATCTGGTCTCGACACCGGAGTTGCCGAGTCTGCACTTAGCGCGCAAGGCCGTCAATCTCCTCGATCATTTGGGCTTCCCCAAGGAACGCTTCCAGATTGTGATGAACCGCATCGACCGGCGCGACGAGATCGCCGGATCCGATATCGAACGGTTATTTAACTGCGCCATCGACGCGCGGATTCCCAACGATTATTTCTCGCTGCACCGCGCGGTGACGCTGGGCCAGCCGGTGGATGGGCATTCTGAACTCGGCAAGGCGGTCGAAAACCTGGCCAACCGCCTGTCGGGCGCGGGAGGGGACCGCAAACGCGCCGCAATTCCCGACTTGCGGGTAGCCACTTCGACGGTGTAGGCAGGCTGTGACGAAGAACTGGATAGTGAAGATTTATGTTTCCTAACCTCGATACCAAATCGACGCCCCAAATCAGCTGGGAGCAGCGCCTGTTGAAAAACGGCGGCAAATCCAAGGGTGCGCTGAAGCCGGAGTATCAGGAGCTGAAGTTCACCCTGCATCGCAAGCTGGTGGACAAGATCAATCTGGAAGCGCTGGCCTCCATTGACAACCAGCGGGTGCGCAGCGAAGTGCGGCAGGCGCTGATTGCGCTGATCGATTCGGAGCCCACGCTGCTCAGTTCGCTCGAAAAGCAGCAGATCTGCGATGAAGTACTGGACGAAGTCTTTGGCCTCGGCCCGCTCGAGCCCCTGTTGCAAGATCCCAGCATCTCCGACATTTTGGTCAACACCCACAAGCAGGTCTACATCGAGCGCAAGGGCCTCCTCGAACTGACCACGGTGACCTTCCGCGATGCGCAGCACCTGCTGAGAATCATCGACAAGATCGTCTCGCAGGTGGGACGGCGCGTGGACGAATCCAACCCTATGGTGGACGCGCGGCTGAGCGACGGCTCGCGCGTCAACGCCATCATTCCGCCGCTCGCGGTGGATGGGCCGCTGTTGTCGATACGCCGTTTTTCAACCGACAAGCTGATGCCGCCCGACCTGGTGGACCGGCGCGCCATGACGCCGGGCATGATGGAGCTGCTCGAAGCGGCCGTAAAGGCCCGCATGAACATTATCATCGCCGGCGGCACCGGCGCCGGTAAGACCACTTTGTTGAACGCGCTTTCGGCGTTCATCTCTCCCAAGGAACGCATCGTCACCATTGAAGACGCGGCCGAATTGCAGTTGAAGCAGCCGCATGTGGCGCGCCTGGAAACACGTCCCCCCAACCTGGAGGGCAACGGCGCGGTCAGGCAGCGGGAACTGCTCGTCAACAGCCTGCGTATGCGTCCGGACCGCATCGTGGTGGGCGAAGTCCGCGGCGAAGAAGCGCTGGACATGCTGCAGGCCATGAACACCGGCCACGATGGCTCGCTCACCACCGTCCACGCCAACAGCCCGCGGGACGCCATATCGCGCTTGGAGGTCATGGTTTCGCTCGCCAGCGCCAACATGCAACTGGTTTCGGTCCGCCAGCAGATCGCCAGCGCCGTGCACCTGCTGGTGCAGGCTTCCCGGCAAAGCGATGGTTCGCGCCGCGTGGTCAATCTCACCGAAGTTACCGGCATGGAAGGCGACGTGATCACGCTGCAGGACATCTTCGTTTTCGAAAAGCGCGGCCTGAATCCGGACGGCCGCGTGGTGGGACGATTCGCCGCTACTGGCATCCGGCCGAAGTTCTACGAAAAGCTGCTGGCCGCCGGTATTCGATTGCGCGCGGACTTGTTCGACGAGGTGGTGGAGGTTTGACGCAATGTTCTTAATCATCGCCATCGCTGTGTGGGCGTGCGCCCTGGTCATCTGGTGGATCTGCTCGAATGCGTTCCGCCATTCCGACCTCGACAAGCTCAAGAGCCGGTTGATCGGCACGAGCAAAACCAAGGCCGCCAAGGTGGCCGTGGGCGGCGGCGGTTCCTTGATCCATACCGAGGAAAGGAATGTCCTGCTGGCCACCAAGTTCCTGCGGCGCTTTCAGCTTCAAAGCAAGCTGCAGGAGATGCTCGATCAGGCCGGGATGAAGTGGAGCACGCACCGGCTGGTCAACACTTGCCTGGTCGCGGTGGTGGCGGCCTGGGCCATCGGCTGGGTTTTCCTTCCCGCGCAGTTGCGGCGCTTCGCCTATCTGCCGGCGCTGCTGGCGGGGGCGCTGCCGGTGCTCTATGTGATCCGCAAGCGCCGGGCGCGCATGCACCGGTTCGAAGAGTTGTTTCCCGACAGCCTGGAGTTCGTATCGCGATCCATGCGGGCGGGGCATGCGTTCTCGGTGTCGCTCGAAATGATTCACCGCGAGTTTCAGGAACCTTTAGCGGGCGAGTTCCGGCGCACCTTCGAAGAACACAACCTCGGGTTGCCGCTGGATGTCGCTTTGCAAAAACTGGCCAAGCGAGTACCCTCGCTCGACGTGCACTTCTTCGTTTCCGCCGTGCTGCTGCAAAAGCGCACCGGAGGAAACCTGGCCGAGATCCTGGACAAGCTGGCCTACGTGATCAGGGAGCGCTTCAAATTGCGGGGACGCATCCGGGCGATCAGCGCGCATGGACGGATGACTGGAATCGCTCTCAGTTGCATTCCGATTGGCGTCGGGGTGCTGATGTTCTACACCAATCCGGACTACGTCCGGTTCTTCTTCCTCGACGACGTCGGCAACATCATGCTGGGCGGCGCGATCGTTTTGCAGCTGGCCGGGTATCTCATCATGAGACAGATCACCAAGATCGAGGTTTAACGCGATGGCATTGATATTCAGCTTCGTGATCTTCTTGTTGTTCGCGGCGGGACTTTCCCTGGCGGGCGTCAAAATGTACGTCAAGCCCAAGGAAGCCATCGAGCGCGTGGCCGGCACCGGCATGGGCGCTCATGAAGCCGCGCCGGTACATCCCAGCCTGCTGTTCCATGACTTGGTGAAGCGGCTGGGCAATCTGGTGCCGGCCTCGCCCAAAGACGTTTCGGTGATGCAGCGGCGCCTGATCCGCGCCGGCTACCGCAACCCCAACGCGCTGAAAGTGCTGTATGGCGCCAAGGCTATTCTGGCCGTTTTGCTGCCGGTGTTGATGACTCTGGCGGTCTTTAACTCGTCGGCGCAGCAGAGCAACAAAATCATCGCGATTCTGGTCGCGGTGGCGGCCGGATTCTTCGGCCCCAACGAATACGTACGCATGGCTGCCAAGCGCCGCCAAAAACACATCCAGCGGGGACTGGCCAATTCACTCGACTTGATGGTGGTTTGCGTCGAGTCGGGTCTGGGCCTGGATCAAGCCATCATGCAGGTGGCCAAGGAACTCGAACACGCGCACCCCGAGATCAGCGAGGAACTGGCCATCGTGAACCTGGAACTGAAGGCCGGCAAGCGGCGCGCCGAGGCCTTGCGAAACTTAGCCGACCGAACGGCGGTAGAAGACCTCAAGAAGCTGGTGGCGGTACTGATTCAGGCCGACCGCTTCGGCACCGGCGTAGCCCAGAGTTTGCGCGCCCACTCCGATTATATGCGCGTGCAGGCGCGCCAGATCGCCGAGGAAAAGGCGGCCAAGCTGGGCGTAAAACTTGTGTTTCCAATTTTCTTCTGTATTTTGCCGTCTTTGTTCGTAGTGACGGTCGGCCCGGTTGCGATGAAAATCGTGCGGGAGCTGCTCCCAATGATGAACAACATGTAGCGATGAACAACATGTAGCAACCCGGAGCGATGCGCAACATGGGGTGCGGAACAACAGATAGCGGAGTCATTTTCTTGGGGAAAGGAGAAAAGCGATGATGGATAGCTCGATGATTCGCATCGTTTGCGCGGTGCTCGCAGTCCTGTTTCTGGGACTGATCGTTCTGCGGCGCAAGAAGAGCGCTGAGTAATTACGGAACTGGGCGCATCCAGGCGTGGCGTCAGGGAACAGGCTCCCTGGCGCGCCACGGCCTTGCGCGCAGTTGCGGGGAGAACAAATTTTCGCTTGGGTAGCGGAAAGCGGGCGCGGGGAGGCCCGCGCGTAAGTCCTGTAATTGAGTGGAAAAGCTGAAAATCTGACGTTTTTGGAGTAAATCGCTATGCTGAAGTCATATTGCTGGAAGACCGTATTGGCCGCTTCGCTTGCGGCGGCGGCCTGGGGACAAACCTTCGGAACAGTAGTTCCCATTGGAGGCGAGGCCTCGGACCTGGCGCTGGACGAGACGCGAGGCGTGCTGTACATCGCTAACTTCACCGCGAACCAAATCGACGTAATGTCGCTCGCCAGCAACACCATCCAGACTTCGATCAACGTGGCCGCACAGCCCAGTTCCATCGCTCTGTCGCCCGATGACCGCTTTCTGGTGGCTACCAACTTCGGGAACGCGGCTGCTCCCGGCTCGCCCGCCAATGCGCTGACGGTGATCAACCTGACCAACCAGCAAACGCAGACCTTCTCGCTCGGCAACGCGCCGATCGGGGTCGCCTTCGGGGCCGATGGCATCGCGCTGGTGGTCACCACCACCGACTTCCTGCTCTTTGATCCGACCACCGGCGCAACCCAAGAGCTCGATACGCTGGCCAACGTGGTCGCCAATACGCTGCCCGTGGCGCCCGCCAACTTCCCGGCCGATATCACCGCGGCGTCGGTCGCTGCGTCCGCGGACGGCCTTCAGGTTTACGGATTAGGCGGCACCACCAACACCGTCACCTTCCGCTACGACGTCAATGCCAAGGCGATTTACCCGGGGGCCATCGTAACGAATTCCGGGGTTCTGGGGCCGCGTGTGGTCAGCCTGAATCATGACGGGTCGCTGGTCATGGCTGGATGGGTGATGATCAGCTCGTCCGGGTTCGGCAACTATTTCACACAACATACCAACCAGTTCAGCGTTGGAAGCACTGCGTTCGACGACAGCCGTGGCTTGCTCTACGCCCAGATTCCGGCGGTGGTAGGCGAGGCGCCGACGCTGATGGTAGTCACCTCCAACAACCTGACGCTCCAGCAGCGCTTGCAGCTGCCTGAGAACCTCAGCGGCAAGAGCATGCTATCGAGCGATTCCAATACGCTCTACTCCATTTCAGAAAGCGGCGTCACCGTAATGCCCGTCGGGTTCCTGGCACAGCAGCCGCGGGTCCTGGCACAGCAGGAAGACCTGGTGTTCCGCAGCAGCTTCTGCAACCAGGGCGTCGCGACCCAGCAGCTCACCATCGCCGATCCGGGCGGCAATAACACGCCCTTTACGATCGCTTCCGATACGGTCGGCGTTTCAGTCTCTCCCCAGGAGGGGGTCACGCCGGCCGTGGTAACGGTTTCGGCGGATCCCACGGCGTTCTTAAATCAAACTGGAACGGTGGTCGCTCATCTAAATCTCCAATCCAGCACTGCGATCAATGTGATACCGAGCGTTCGGGTGTTGGTCAATAACGCCGGGCCCAACCAGGTTGGCAGCTTCATCGACGTCCCGGGCACGCTCACCGACATCGTCGCCGACCCGGTCCGCAATCAGTTCTTTGTCGTTCGCAGCGACCAGAATGAAGTGCTGGCCTTCGACGGGACCAGCTATGCCAAAATCGCCACGCTGCCTACCGGCAACCAGCCCACCACCATGGCCATCTCCTTCAATCAGCAGTATCTTCTGGTGGGCAACCAGGGATCGGAAACCGTCAGTGTATTCGATCTCGATACCTTGCAACCGGACACGCCCATCAAACTGCCGGCGGGCTTTGTGGCCTACTCCATCGCCGATTCGGCCGGCGCCACGCTGGCGCAGGGCGGCTATTACGACGGCACCTACCATATCTTGCAGCTCGACATCCCAACTCGTACCGGAGCGGAGCTGCCGACGCTCGGTGTGTTCACCAACACCACCAACGCCAATACTGTAATGACCGCTTCTCAAAACGGTTCTTCGATCTTTATCGCGCAGGCCGATGGAACAGTCTATCTGTACAACGCCATTTCGAACTCCTTTGCGGCTTCGCGGCAGGATTTCACGTCGCTGGCGGGACCCTACGCTGCGTCGGCTTTCAATCAATATGTGGTCGGCCCCAATCTTCTGGACGCCTCGCTGGTTCCGGTGCTGCAGTTTGAGACGGGCACCGGCAGTCCGTCCGGATTCGCCTTCGTGAACGAGACCGGCTTCCGCAGCACGGCCCCGCCGCCCGCCAGCACCACCTCGACCACCGGCACTACCACTACGACCACAACCACGACCACCACTACGACCCCAACCGGCAGCGGCCAGAGCACGGCCCCGGGCGTGATTCAACGGATAGATATGACCAATCCGTCCAGTTCCGTCAGCAACGCCACCACGATGGTGGAAGCCCCACTGCTCGGAACCATTGCTTCACCCTTTACCCGCACCATCGCGCCGCTGGCGAACCAGACAGCGATTACGAACCTGACCGTGTCCGGTGTCACCATCCTGCCCTGGAACTACGATGCGGCCGTCGCACCGCCCAACATCACCTCGGTTGTGAACGCGGGCAACTTCGGTACCGATATCGCGCCAGGCGGCCTGATCACCATCTTCGGAACCCAGTTGAGCCCGGTCAACATGACCTCTTCGGAAATTCCGCTGCCCACCGCGCTCGCCAACAGTTGTCTCAGCGTCAACGGCCTGCCGGTGCCCGTTCTGTTTGTCTCGCCCACCCAGGTGAACGCCCAGATACCGTTTCAAGCCATCGGCGACGTAACGTTGGTCCTACGTACACCGGGCGGTCAAAGCGATAACTACAACTTAGTGATTGAGCCCAATGCGCCCAGCGTATTCCTGGCCTCGGTCGGCCCGGAAACCAACATACCCACTGTGGTCCGGAACGATGACAACGAACTTGTCACACCGTCCCATCCGATTCACAGAAAATCGAATACGGACCTGGTGATCTACCTCACCGGCCTCGGTCCAACTACACCCGCGGTCGGCACCGGTTTGCCGGGACCTTCGAACCCCCTGGCCTACTCGCTGCTCCAGCCCACCCTGACTTTGGGAGGCGTGGAGTTGCCAGTGCTCTTCTCCGGACTGGCGCCGGGTTTAGTCGGCGTGGATCAGATCAACGTCTCGGTTCCTTTCAACGTGCCTGAAGGAATGTCTGTCCCCCTCACGATCACCCAGGGATCGGTCTCCACTACGATCCCCGAGCGAGTGGTGGATTAACCGCAAACTCTAGACTAGAATGAGAGAGGCTATGAAACATTTTCTGTCGTTAATGTTTTTGGCGATCGCCGTGGCGGCTCCGGCGGCGTTTGCCCAGAAGTGGGAGGTCGGCTTTGCAGCCGGCGGCAGCTTTCTGACTTCGGAAACCATCACCAATCCGGCCGGCAACGCCGACGCCACGCGCAACCCCGGTTTGGCCCTGAGCGCCTGGCTGGACAACAATATCGGCAGCGGGTTGTTCGGTGGGGAACTGCGCTACGACCATGAGAACGGCGATCTGAAGCTGTCCTCGGACGGCACCAGCGTAACCTTCGCCAGCCAAAGCAACGCCGTTCACTACGATTTCATCTATAACTTCACTTCGTCTGAATCGGCCGTGCGGCCCTTCCTGGCGGCCGGCGGCGGAGTGAAATGGTATTCGGGCACGGGAACCGAGCAGGTTTACCAGCCGCTCTCCAACATTGCAGTTTTCAGCGACGTCCGCGACCTGCGGCCCTTAGTTTCGGTGGGCGCCGGAGTGAAATTCAACATCGCCAAATCCATGCTGATGCGCCTGGAGGTTCATGACTACCTGACCCCGTTCCCCAGCACGTTGATCGCGCCCATGACAGGGTCCAGCGTCAGCGGCTGGATTCAGGACTTCGTGGTTTCGGCGGGCCTCAGCTTCGGCTTTTAAATTCCTCAGCATCCGAACCCGGCCGCTGGTTTGGCCGGGTTTTCCGTTGGAACTTGCAGGCTGTCCTACATGATGCTTTCAAACGCTTCTTCAGTAACCGCGGTTTTGCTCATCGCATTCGGGTTGTTCGTGATGTATACGCAGTGGAAGAACTGGTTCGACAGCAATCTGCCTATCATCTTTTACGTGGTTTTCTTCGCCTTCATGCAATCCGTCGACGGAACGGTGCCGTTCTGGCTGATCTGCGCCGGCTTTGGCCTGACACTGGTACTGCGATTTGAGTTCATGAACAACGCCTTCATGCGCGTGGTAAAGTACCTCGAACTCTGCGCGCTCGGCGCCATACTCTACCTGTCGACGACCATGCTGGTACGCTTTTAAGGAACACGCGCAAAACGGAGCGCGGCGCGGGCCGGTTCCTGACTCGTGTTGGGGTGCGCGCCGCGCCCTTTGCGCTTCTGAGGAACACGCGCAAAACGGAGCGCGGCGCGGGCCAGTTCCTGACTCGTGTTGGGGTGCGCGCCCTTTGCGCTTCTGAGGAACACGCGCAAAACGGAGCGCGGCGCGGGCCAGTTCCTGACTCGTGTTGGCGGTGCGCGCCGCGCCCTTTGCGCTTCTGAGAATCATTTGGTCCGGCTACTTCTCCAGCGGGAGCCCGGATGCCTGCAAAGCCCGCCATCCGCCATCGAGGGAAACCGCGTTGCTATAGCCCATCTGCCGCAGGGCATCGGCTGCCAGGGCCGAGCGATAACCGCCGCCGCAATACAGCACCAGCTTGGCGTCCTTGCGCGGCACTTGCGTTTCAATGTCGCGCTCGATGATTCCCTTCCCCAAATGAATGGCGCCGGCGGCGTGTCCGGCCTCCCATTCGTCATTCTCGCGCGTGTCGATCAAAACGTGCACCTCACCCGCAGCGCGCAAACGCTGATACTCCGCGATATCGATTTCTTGAATTCTATTCTTGGCCGCATTCACCAGAGCAAGAAAGGCCGGGTTGTGTGGCTTGTGTGCGTTCATAATGGTTCAGCTCAACCGGTTATTCGCTCGATCCGCGCGCCCACGCGCGCTAGTTTTTCTTCGATTTTCTCATAGCCCCGGTCGATGTGGTACACCCTGTCCACTACCGTTTCCCCGCGCGCCACCAGACCGGCCAGCACCAGCGACGCGCTGGCTCTCAGGTCTGAGGCAATCACCTGTGCGCCCGTCAGCTCCGCCACGCCCGCCACAATCGCCTGCCGGCCCTCCACCCGAATATTCGCTCCCATTCGCGCCAGTTCCTGGGTATGCATGAAGCGGTTTTCAAAGATGGTCTCGCTGACAAACGAGATTCCCTCCGCCAGCGTCATGAGGGCCATGTATTGCGCCTGCAGATCGGTTGCAAAACCGGGGTACTCTTCGGTTGTGATGTCGGTGGCGCGCAATCTTCCCGACGCCCGAATCCGCACCGCGCCCCGCCCGGCGTCCGTCACTTCCACGCCGGCCTGCCGCATCTTGGAGGCGAGCGCATCCACGTGTTCGGGAATAAAGCCGGAGATTACCAGATCGCCGCGCGTGATCGCTCCCGCGATCAGGAACGTACCGGCTTCGATGCGATCCGGAATGATGGCGTGCTCGGTTCCATGCAAGCCGGAAACTCCCAGTACTCGAATGGTGGACGTGCCCGCGCCTTCCACCCTGGCTCCCATCTTGTTCAGCAACAGCGCCAGGTCCTGCACTTCGGGTTCCCGCGCGGCATTGCGGATCACGGTTTCGCCTTCCGCCAGTACCGCCGCCATCAACAGGTCTTCGGTGCCCGTGACGGTGATGCGGTCGAAATGCACCTGCGCACCCCTCAAGCCGCGCGGCGCGCGCGCTTCGACGTATCCGTGCTCCTGGTGAATTTCTGCGCCCAGTTGCTCGAGAGCCGCCACATGCAGGTTAATAGGCCGAGCGCCGATTGCGCAGCCGCCCGGCATGGATACCCGCGCACGGCCCGTGCGAGCCACCAACGGCCCCAGCACCAGACTGGAGGCCCGCATGGTCTTCACCAAATCGTAAGGCGCTTCGGGACGATCCAGCTTCGCCGCCCGCACCGTCACCGCACCGTGCGCTGCCTCCACTTCGGCGCCCGCGTGCCGCAACAACTGCTGCATGGTCCCGATGTCCCGCACCGGCGGGATGCGCTGCAGCTTTACGGATTCACTGGTGAGCAAACAAGCCGCCAGCGCCGGCAGCGCCGAGTTTTTCGAACCGCTGATCGCGATCTCGCCCTGCAGCGGCACGCCGCCACGAATCCGGAACTTGTCCATATTAGGGCTTTAAGGCCTCGGAAATGCGTCCGCCGGCGGCGGCCAGCCGCGCTTCGGCCGCCCCGCGATCAAGCGACCGCCGCGCCATCACAATCGCTACCGGCACGCTCTCGCCCGCCTGCAGCAGCAGTTCGCCGGCGCGTTGGTAAGTTAACGCGGCGCCGGCCGCGACGATGCGCGTGGCCCGGTCGCGCAACTTCGTGTTGCGCGGCTGAACATTCACCATCAGATTGCCAAAAACATGACCCATCCGAATCATGACCGCGGTGCTAATCATGTTCAACACAAGCTTAGTCGCCGTGCCCGCCTTCATTCGAGTGGAGCCGGCAATGACCTCCGGCCCTACCAGCGGGGTGATCGCAATCCGCGCACAATGCGCCAGCGGCGAATCCGGCGTGCAACTGATCCCGACGGTCAGCGCGCCCAGTTGGTTTGCGGCCTCCACCGCGCCCAGCACGTAGGGCGTTCGGCCGCTGGCAGCTATTCCCACCAGAGCGTCGTGCCCTGTGAAGCCGCGATCGGCAAGATCCCCCCGGCCACTCTGGGGATCGTCTTCTGAAGCCTCGGTCGCCCGCGCCAGCGCCGCTTCGCCTCCGGCCATGATCCCCTGCACAAGATCCGGGGGAACTTGAAAGGTGGGCGGACATTCGGCGGCGTCCAAAACACCCAGCCGCCCGCTTGTTCCGGCGCCGATGTAGAACAGCCGCCCGCCCGCGCCCATCCGCTCCACGATGCCATCCACAGCCTTGGCAATTTGCGGAATCTCGGCCGTTACCGCGCAGGCTACTTGCCGGTCTTCCTGGTTGATGATTTCGAGCACCTGGGCGGTGGGGAGGGCGTCGATGCCCTCAGACGCCGGATTTCGCTGCTCGGTCAGGAGGCCATCAAAGTTCATAGTGCGAAAGAGCGCCGGAGGGATACGAAAAGAGCGCCGGAGGCATAGCCTCGCGACGCCCGATTCCTGAAATCTCTTGAGTGTTTATGCGCTGAAGGAACTGCCGCAACCACAGGTGCTCTTGACATTGGGATTATTGAACTTAAATCCCGAGCCTTCCATGGTCTCGACGTAATCCACCTCGGCGCCGTCCAGATACAACAGGCTGGCCTGATCGATGAACACCTGCAAATCGTCGAATTTATAGGTCTTGTCCAGCATGTTCGGGGTGTTTTCGAAAGCCATTGAATAGCTGAATCCGGAGCATCCACCACCCACCACTGAGATGCGGAGCCCGGCTGGCTTAGGATCCTGCGATCCCAGAATCTCCTTCACCTTGCTAACGGCCGTCTCGGTCAGTTGAACCATGTCTTCAGATCTCCTGTTGGCTGAACTCTCTACAGGTTATTATCGCCTGAAAGCTCGCCCATCGCAACACACCAAGTTAGCCACATCAGGCTAGCCAACAAGTTAGATGCTAAACTCCCAACTAGGATGCAATGACAGGATGCAACCCCGTCGGATTTCCGCGGTTTTCCCCCAACTGACTGCAACCGCAAGAGGTTGGCATACGTCTGGCAGGGTGTATGAGCGGCGTTGCCGACGCACTTCCGTTACCTGTGGGCGGCGTCCGGGCTTTCCCGGCTTCCGGGACGCGGGTGCAGGCCAAAACCAGAGTGGATCACCGGAATTCTGAAGAAGCCGCCCTGGTCAGGCGCGTTCAGGCCAGGGATGAAATGGCGTTTCGCGAGATCGTGGAGCGGTATCAGGCCAAGGTGTTCTCCATTATCTACGGGATTCTCCGCAATCATAACGACGCCGAGGACATCGCCCAGCAGGTGTTCGCGAAGATTTACTTCTCCATTCAGAGCTTCGATTTTCGCAGTTCGCTGCTGACCTGGATCTACAAGATCACGGTCAATGAGTGTTACGACTATCTGCGCAAAAAGCGCGTGCGGAAGCTGGTCTACGAAAGCGATTTCTCCGAAGAAGACGCCCAGCGGATGCAAAACAGCGAGAGCGCCAGCGGCCAGGCCCCGGCCGTGGATACGCAATTGGCGCGCAAGGATCTGGTTTTGAAGCTGCTAGCGAAGTTGTCCAGCGAAGACCGGAGTCTGCTTCTGCTCAAGGAAGTGGAAGGGCATTCGGTGGAAGAGCTATCGCAGATGACCGGCATGAATGAGAACACTATTAAGGTCAAATTATTTCGGGCCAGGCAGAAGCTATTGAAGGTGGCGCAGCGTTTAACGCGCGGCGCGCAATCGCTGGCCTGATGGCGATAGGCGAAGTGTGATAGAAGAGTTGAAACATTGACGGTAGAGTTTGGACATTGACGATAGAGTTGAAACGTTGACGGTAGAGTTGGGACGTTGACAGTAAGGACAGACAGCGAAACGGACGAATCGATCCGTAAGAAGTCAAAGTTAGCGGCTTTTTTTGAGGGAAGAAGATATGCATCGGGACATCAGGTACAACCTTGAGGATTTTCTTATCGGCGAGGAGGTTCTCCAGGGTGAAGAATTTCTAGACCGTTCGGGATCGCGGATTCCCGCAGAGTTTCGCGCGCACTTGGGAGAGTGCGCCGAATGCGCGGGCGAGTTGCGGTCGCTCCAAGCGCAATCGCAGCTGTTGCGGTCGCTGCGCCCCCCCCAGGACATCGAGCCGCGCCCCGGCTTCTATGCCCGCGTCATTCGGCGGATCGAAGCGCAGCCGGCCTCCATGTGGTCCGCATTTCTTGACCGAAAATTCGGATTCCGGCTGGCGGTAGCCTCGGCCGCGCTAGTAGCGCTGCTCGGGACCTATCTGGTGACCTCAGAGCCGGGCGGCCCAGAATCGGCCTCGTCTCCGGTGGTAGTTCTGACTGACACTCCGCGGACTGCTGAAGCCAGCCTTCAGACCCAAGAAAGCATCGAGCAACCGGAAGACGGCCCGCGGCAGCAACAGCAGCGCGATGCGGTGCTGGTGGATCTTGCCAGTTACCACCAGTAGGGCCATGTTTGCTTCGGATCGGCCCACCTGGCAAAATCCGCGCATCCTGACAACGTTGGTACTGGTGTTCCTCACCGGCGCGATGGCGGGAGGCATCGGTATGCGGGCCGGCCTGCATAAGAAGCTCCATGAAAACGCGGCGTATTGGAAAGGCGACAGCGCCGAGTTTTCCTATGATCGCCTGAAGAGAGAGCTGAACCTTACGCCGGATCAGGCCGAACGATTGAAAACTATCCTGGATGATTTCGCCAAGTACCACGAAGATCTGGAAGCGCAGATTGAGGATGTCCGCGCCACCGGGCGCAACCGGATCGTGCAAATGCTCACGCCCGACCAGCGCAAGCGCTTCGAACAGCTTTCCGGACAGCTTCCGACGCGATAGCCGCTTACTGACGTGCGCGGCTCAGCTAGCGGCGTGGATGTAAGCGTTTACCTGGCGTTCCAGCAATTCGAGCGGTACGGTTCCCGTCCTCAACACAACGTTGTGAAACTCGCGGAGCGAAAACCTGTCCCCCGGACCTTCGAATGCTCGTCGCTTCAGAGCAAAATTTACTCTGCTCTGGACAGGCGCTAAGGAATACGAGCCGACGGCTAATATAGTCGGCGAGTGACTTATGCAAGCGAAAGGAAAGCTCGACGACCATCGCGATACCCGCCATCTAACCTGGTCAACGCACATTTCAGACAACACCACCTGCCTATTGCATATCGCTTTGGCCGGTGGTAAACTAAAGCTGAACCGTGGATTGATTTAGGTTCTACCGCAAGGTGGGGCTGGCTAATTGCAACCACGCTAAAAAGTGCTAAAGGTGAGTCGGTCTTCACGAAACTAAACCCCCTGTGGCACACGCCCAGGGGATTTTTATTTTGGGACCGGGTCGCCGGAGAGGATCATTCAATGACGGCGTCTCTATCTCCCGAAGCGGCTCTGTTTGGGCGCGAGGGTGAACTTATTTCCCTGTGTGTTGCTACGGAGCCAAAACTCCTGGAGGAGCTTTTGGAAGCTTTAGCTTCACTCGATTTCCCGGTCAATCCCCAGCTTTATCACCGGCCGGCTCAAGTAGTGGTGGAATTTCCGGCTTATTCGAGCCAAGTGGAACAAGTGCGCGACGCTCTATTGCGCCAGGGCTTCGAGGGTGACGGCATCCAAGTGTCCCGTCCGCTGGCTAGGGCAGCGAAAACCTGAACTGGCCCTTTAAGCGCTGGCGCCGGGCTTGGCGGCGGCTTTACCGGCGGCCATTTTGCGCTCTACCGCTTTCATCAACCGGACATGCACCGCTTCAGGGATATCCTGCGGCTGCATTCCCTTGTACACCTTAATGGTTTTCTGAGTGGTGTCGAGAATAACAAAACAGTTGGGGCACTCGTTAATATGGGCCTCCAGCTTGTGACGCAGCTCCGCGTCCACGGTTGAATCCAGATAATCGGTGAGCTCCTGCAAAAATTCCTTACAGGTAAGCAAAGACGTCATCCCCTTTCCGCCGGAAGAAACGCGTCAGTTTCTCACGCAATTGCAGACGCGCGCGCAGCAGGCGGCTCTTCACCGCCGGCACCGAGATACCCAGCGCCTGGGCGGTCTCTTCGGTGCTCAGTTCTTCGATGTCTCGGAGTACGAAAACGGTTCGAAAAGCAGGTTTCAGGCCTTCGACGGCTTCGTCCAGGATCTTAGCCAGCTCCTCGCGGGAGTACTGCTGCTCGGGATTCTCGTCCCAAACGGCGATTTCCCGGACTACCGTATCTTCGCCGGTATCCAGCGGCTCATCCAGCGGTACCGTCCTATCGGACTTCCGCTTGCGCAGCTTCATGAGGGATTCGTTGACGGCAATCCGAACAATCCAGGTATAAAACTTAGATTGCCCCTGGAAATCCCCTAAGTGCTCGAAGGACTTCATGAAAGTCTCTTGCAGCACGTCCTCGGCATCGGAGTCGTTCTGCGTAATGTGTTTGGCCAGGCGGTAGATCTTGCGTGAGTACCGGTTCACCAGCTCATTGAAGGCCGCAACGTCGCCTCCGCGAGCCTTCGCCAGCAACCCGGACTCGTCGAACACCCCTGCTTCAGTGGTGGCAGGCATTCTTTTTCAATGGTAGCACCCAGGTCAAACGGGTTCTTGAGACGGGCGGCGAGGCTGGCTACGCGCGCGCAGCCGATAACGACTGCTGGCCGAAAATCCGCGCCCGCTCCTCTGCTGATAGATAGGGAGCTTGCAGCCGGACGGGATCGCCAATGCTTAGAAACAACAGGTCGCCTTTTCCCAGCAGACGCTCGGCGCCCGATTGGTTGATGATCATGTTCGACTGAATGTGATTCGAGACGCGCAAACAAACGCGCCCGCTCAGATTCATTTTGAGCGCGCCGTTAACGGTCTTCCTGTCTGGATATTGAGTGGCGATAATAAGGTGGATGCCGGCGGCGCGAGCCTTGGCGCCAAGTCGGCTAATGGCAGCCTCCACATTATTAGTAGCAGCTCGGTTCACCAGCAAGTCCGCATATTCGTCGCAGACGCAAAGGATTCTCGGCAGTACCTGACCCGTCTTAGCCCGATATTCAGGGAGGTCGCTGACCAGGTTTTGTTCGAATAACTTGTAGCGCCGTTCCATCTCCTCGATGAGCGAATCGAGCACGTCCCAGGCGGAATGCTCCGGTGGATAGACCAACCCGTCCGGGCCATGAAGGTAGGCAGAGCCCTTCAGCTCGGCGAACGCCGTCCGCTTGGGATCGATCAGGACCAGACGCAGAGTCTCGGGCGTGTTGGAGAGCATTAGACCAGCCACTGCCGAACGCAGCCACTCGCTCTTGCCACTGCCGGACGTACCGGCTACCAACAAATGCGGGTTATTCGAGGAAGCCAGGTCGACGAACTGGAGCCGGCCATTCAGATCGACGCCCACGGGCGTCCGCGAGCAGCCCAGGCCATCGGGTTTGGGAAGCTGTTCAAGAATTGAACCAAACGTGACGGTCTGCGGGTCTGGCCGCGCGATGTCGATCACCAGACGGCCACCGGCGTTGTGAATCATCGGCTCGCGATTGAGATTCAGTTGCATGGCTAAATCTTCGGCTCGGCCTTTCATCTGCTTTATCTTGGCCTGGCGGCCGGGGACGAGCAAATAACGCAAAAACGAGGGGCCAACGGTGACTTCGTCCCGCCATTCCACGGGGACGCCAAAATCCTTCAGCACGCGGACCAGTTTCTTGCCGAGAGCCAGATGCTGCTCGCTGACTTCGGGAACTGGCCGAGCCGGTTCTTCAGGCAGCACGTTGGCCAGCCGCCCAATCAACGCTCGCAAAACGGATTGGGCTTCTGACAGTTCCGCGCTTTGGTAAAACTGTTCTCTTAGTTCCGGTCCGAAGGTAATCACCGCGAGCGCGCCGCCGTTGGTGGAAAGGCCGCTGGCGGACAGCATGCAATGATACAGGCACGCTTGGGCCAGATCCGCTTCCGGGCGTGGCTTGCCGAGCTTATATTCGAGAACGCACCAGCGTCCGGTTTCCGGATTCTTCCAAAGCGCGTCGGCCACCCCGAAGACCCGGACTGGAGCCGTCCAATGCGGCTCCTTCACTTCCCATTGCAATTCCAATTCTGGCTTGCAAAGCTGGTCCGCTCCCAACCAAGCCCGTTGTTTATGGTCGTATCGAATAGCCCCGGCTCGCTCGGCGGCGGTGAGAAGGCAGCCCAGCCATACGCAGGTTGCTTGCACCGCTTCCCACAGTTCCATCGCCTCCGCGCCGCTTTCGCGCAGGCCTGCCTGCATCTCAGTTAGCCGCGGTCCCAGCAGGTTTTCGTAAGTGAACCTGGCCAGCCGCGTCGAATCGGCCAGTTCGCCGGGTTCCAGAGCCGCTTGCCAGCCGCTCGGTCCCATCAAACCGGCGAGCACCTGGTGAAAGAGAGTGCCGGTCAGGGCGTTTGATCGGGAGCCTGAGGCCCCATAATCGCCTGCCGTTCGGAGTAGTTCGCGGCGGATATCGGAGATGGAAAGTTGAGCCAAGAACAGATCCTGTTTATAGAACGTCTTCTCGTTGTCGAGCGTCTTCTCGTTATCAAACTTCGGGGGCGGTGACGGGTTGAAAAAGCGCTGGAGTGCCGCCGCCCAAAATGCCAAACTGCCGCGGATCACGACGCGCACACTCTTCGACCTCCCCAGTGGCCACCTCCAGGCTTCGAGCAGCATCTTCCAGTGTGACCATCTTCCGTTCGGCGAGCAAGGCCGCTAACGCGGGCGTGATTCGGTCGGGCGGAGCGCCTCTGAAGCCGGAAACCAATTGTTCCAGTGCGGCTGGCAGGTGACCGGCGATCCACTGCTCCACCGCGCCAGGCGACACCGCCTCTCCATGATGAGCCAGATCGCCGCTTTCGGCGTCCGAAAGCAACCGGCGGAGCGCTGCCAGAGCCTCCACCGCCTCCTCAGAAATCGGCGCCAGCCGCCCGCCTTGCTCCTGGATACTGGCGATGCGTTGTTGGGTCGCTTTGGCCCTTCGGGGAATCGGCAGCCGCGCGTCCCGCAGCAAAAGCAGCGTTTGGTTCTGAGCCGGTTTCCAAGCGTCGGAGATTTTCTTCACGTGGTTCGCCAGTGTTCGAGCGTTGGCTTCGTTGCATATTGCGATGGAAACCCGGCCGCCGTCAACCGTGAAGTCGAATGGCGAGCGATTGCCTGGAACGGAGCTCTTCAGTCCGGCGGCACGGGCTAGTAAGGGCATCCCATTGCGGAGAATGGCTTCGGTCTCTGACGGTTCTTTGGTAGTAAACCTCTCATCCAGCATCTTCTGGAACGGCGCAGGATCGTCGATGGTTTCTCCATCAAACAGGTCCTTGCAGCGGGCAATGATTCTTCGCGCTGGCGCGGCGTTGTCCTGGAAAACGCCTCGAATTTTCGATTCCTGCAATGGCCAGCAGCCGCCATGCCTGGCTCGCTCAGCGGCAAGTTCCGGCACGGTATCGAGGCGCGCGCCAATCAAGCGTAGCGCCTGATCCCAGGAGAGCGGATGAATCGGAGCACGGCGGCCCAGCACTCTATCGTTCGTGGCGCCGTCAAGAATCTGTTCCATCAGATTTATGAAGGAGCTCTGCTCACAACAAATGACGCTCGCATTGCGTGTTTCATCAATCAGACAAGAGACAACCCTGCCGATCGCGTGCGGACCATCCCGGTCACCGGGTGAACTCATCACCGCCTCGATCTGATCCATACAAAAAACGACGACACCAGGGCGAACCAATTCACAAATCGACATCACAACATGGCGGGAGGTGACTTCCGCATCGTCTTCCGGTCCTGGAGTGGACAAGCCCAAGGAATTCAGAACTTCGTCCGGAAGTCCCTCGCCGCGCAACCAAGCGGCGGAGTCGCGGACGTGCCTGCCTTCCAAAAGATGCTCCAGGACAATGCTCAGATCGCGGTCGGCAAACATCTCTAAATCGCTTCTCCGATGTTCGAGCAGGCGATCGATGGCGCGGACACCGTTCGCGTTCTCACCCAGCAGCGAGACCGCCATCTGTCGTCGCAAGTGCCTCCAGATGCCCGACGGCGAGGTTTCCATCCGAACAAAAACAAAAAGGTTCCCGGGCTGCGGCTCCAGCCATCGGCGAATTCTACCGATCAGGTGAGTCTTGCCCGTTCCCGCGTCTCCAAAGACTGTGAGCGCAGCCGAGAAGCCTCCCGCCGCTACATCATGAACCAGCCGCCGGCAAGCTTCGAAGGCTTCCGAGTTGATCTCGGGAATGTCCACTTGATGGTCATCCAGAGGCTGCCCCACTAGATGCCCGAAGGGATTCGGAAATGCCCGCTCAGCGAATTGCGATAGCGACGTAGTAGGTTCCATCTTGGCCGTCAATCAAAAGCTCCTTGTCTTCCTGCGAAATATTGTACGGATCGGCATGCTGGCTCAAAAACACTTGCTCTTTCTTCCGCAATTCCAAGGCGGCCAGGTCGAATTGGTGTTTCGTCAAATCCGGAAGGCGGTTTCGCAAACGCAATGTCGAAACCGGCACGCCCTTCACCGGCTCCAGCCACCGGACCGCTTCGATGATACGCGCGGCCGCGTCAAACTGCTCGACTGGTAGCTTGTCTTGCGGCGCTGAATTCTCCGTGAAAAAGCCAGCCGGATCGAAGCCGGCGGCACGAATTTTCTTTTCGACAAAAGAACGCGCGGCGTTGAAGTAGGCTTCGCGCTCGCCTCCGGTCGGCGCCAATAGTTTGGACCCGGGCGCGAAACCGCGAACTTTCTGCAATTGTTTTTCGGCAACTAAAGCCGACACCACACCTTCCACGCCTCTAACCGAAAAGCAGGGCAGTTTCTTGGCCGCAAGCTTGCTCAGGTCCGGTTTCGAAAGCGCCTCAGTCGCAGCAGCCGTTAAAATGGCTTCCCGTGCCTTCTGTTCCGCAGGTACGTTCCAGAAATATTGCGACGGCCCTCGGTTAGGCCAGCGATGCACCTGGCCCGCGCTAACTGCATCCTCAAGCGCCGCGCGGAAAAACTCGTCATTGTCCTTCCTGGCCTTCACCAGATCCGCAAGCTGATTGAACGTAACCGGCTTTTTTGCGTCACGCACGGCGGCAATGATGCGACCATGCAGATCGCTCTGTGGAATAGCAGGCGCCGACATGATTCAAGCTTACTTGATTAGGTTAGTCGGACCGTAGCGCCTGCATCACGTCCACGCGCGCGGCGCGAGCGGCCGGAAGCACCGACGCCACCACCGCGGCGGCCAGCAGCACGATCGCCGAAGCGATGATCGGCAGGGCGCCGGGAGTGCGCACTTCCTCGAAATAGCTACCCGCCAGCCGCGCGAGCGCGAACCCGCAAACCGCCCCGGCCAAGATACCCACGGCCGCCATCCATGCACCTTGCGCGATCACGCCCATCACCAGATGCCGCGGCTCGGATCCAACGGCCAGCCGGATTCCGAACTCGCGAGTGCGCCCGCTGACGGAAAACGCCAGGACGCCGGCCACGCCCACCACCGCAATCAGGAGCGCGACGGTAGCGAATCCGCCGAACACCAGGGTGTTCAGCCGATCCGGCGTAAGCACTTCGGCGCGGACGTCTTCGAGGGTCGCCGCTTTTTCTACGATCTGATCGGCGGACATTTCCCGGATGATGCGGGTGATCGGCGACACCAGCGAGTACGGATTGCTGTGAGCGTGAACGAACAGTCGCTCGCCGCCAAATTCCTGGCCAAACGGATGGTACACCGTTATGGCGGGGCCTGGCACTAAGTTTTCATCCTCGACGTCGGCCACCACACCGACAATCCGCCGTGGCCCCGGGCTGACATCGATAAACTTCATCACCGGATCGGTCCACATCAAGTGGCGGTTCAGGGCGTCCTGATTGGGAAACATGCGCTGCGCCAGACTCTGGCTTACGATGACCACCAGCTCACTTCCCTTGCGGTCGCCGTCGTTGAAGTCGCGGCCGGCAATCAGAGGTACGCCGAGGGCGGCGAAAAAACCCGGTGAAACCGACCGAAACCGGCCGAGCGGATCCTCTTCGCCCGGCCCTTTGACATGACCATCGGCGGAGAACGCGAAGCCCGGTCCGAAGTTTCCCGCGTCGCGCCAGGGGACTTGGGTCCCTACCGCGACGGCATCCACACCTGGCAAAGCCGATACGCGACGGATGGTTTCCCTGTAGAAGTTATTGACTTGCTCGGGCGTTTTTCCGTACGACATTTCGGGCACGTTGATGGCGAGCACGCGATGCAGGTCAAATCCGGTCTGAGCGGACTGCAGTGCCAGCAAGGTTTTGAGCAGCATGCTGGCGCCGGCCAACAAGACAAAGCACGCGGCAATCTGCGTCACCACGAAGATGCGCTGCCGCCGGCTGGTGCTGCCGGTGACACGAAGAGTGCCGCTTGCGAGGTTTAATCCATGCGATGTTCCGGCCACCGGAAGCCTTGGCACAAAAGCCAGTAGCACCGCGGCGGCCACCGCCAGGCCCGCGCCGATCCAAAGCATGCTCGAGTCCACCGTAAGATCGAGGGCGCGAAGCGAGAACCGGGAGGCGTAGCGCGCGAGAATGGCCACCATCGGACGCGCGCTCAAAACACCGAGCGCCGCACCCGCGCCGCACAGCAGAAGACTCTCAGCCAGCAGGGTTCGCCGCAGAATCCAAGTGCTGGCGCCCAACGCCGCGCGAATGGCGAGATCGCCTTCACGCCGCATGGTCCGCGCCAGAATCAGGTTCGCGACGTTCGAACAGGCGATCACAAAAACCAGTAGAGACGCAGCGAGCAGCACCCAGAGCACGGTCTTGGCGCGCGAAGCGATCTGGTCGCGGAGCAGAACCGCGCTGATGCCGGTGTGGGCTTTGGGCGAATAAGCCTCGGGATGCGCTTTGACCATAGCGGCGTGGACCACGCCCAGTTCGGCGCGCGCTTGATCGAGCGTCGCTCCCGGAGCCAGGCGGCCAAACAACTGCGTCATGCGATGCACCCGGCCGGTGACCATGGTCGCCGACAGATGATGCGGGCTGGTGACGATGTTGGCGATGATCTCGGTGTCGGCCGGATAGGGAACCGATGGTTCGAGAACGCCCACGATGGTGGCTGAACGCGTGCCAAGCCGGACAGTCCTGCCGATCACCGACGGATCGCTCTTGAGCTGGGTGCTCCAGAAACGATAGGTCAGCACCATGGCGCCGGCCGCCGCTGGGCCGTCGTCTCGCATATCTAGCAAACGGCCAAGCACCGGCCGCAGTCCCATGACGTCGAAGTACGATCCGCCTACCACGCCCGCCCGCACCTCGCGCGGTTCGCCCAACCCGACCATGGTGAAGCCGATGGTGGAGAAGTCGCCGATAGCGGCGATCGTTTTGACGCCCGCCTTGAGATCCTGAATCTCAGGAACCGAGAACGCCATGTTGTCGACGTTCAGGCCGGGCGCGCTCTGACGAATGTAGATCAAAGTGTTCTCGTCGCGGTTGACCAGCGGCCGCAGCAACACGCCCCGCACCAGCGTGAAAATTGCGGCGTTCGCGCCGATACCAAGCGCCAGGGTGAGTACCACCGCGATGGTCAGCCCCTTGGTACGCGTGAGCGAGCGGACCGCGAATTTCAGTTCGTTCCAAAGGGTCATACCGGCCTCCATTCAGTGAATGCTGGTTCAAATGCTTTTTCCAAGTATACGGCGTTACCACGCCCTGAGTAGCCGCCGCGAGGACGGTCTTATCACCTCCCAAACTTACCCTTTCCCCGTACTTCCAGTTTCGGTTTCCATCGACGGCCAGCCAGCCCGTCCACCGTTACTGTGGCCGTCCAAGAAAACAAGCGCTACCATATTTCATTAGTTCTCCCATATTTCATTAGCTCTCCCATAGGCGGCCCCACAATGGGTCAAATATGATCGGTCAAACGGTCTCGCGCTACCGAATCGTAGAGAAGCTGGGCGGCGGGGGTATGGGCGTCGTCTATAAGGCCGAGGACCCCGAACTGGGCCGCTTCGTCGCGCTGAAGTTTCTTCCCGACGAACTGGCGCGCGACCCGCACTCGCTGGAACGTTTTCGCCGTGAGGCCAGAGCCGCCTCCGCGTTGAATCATCCGAATATCTGCACCATCTATGAGATTGGCAAGACTGGCGAGCAATCTTATATCGCGATGGAGTTTCTGGAGGGCGCGACGCTGAAGGATCGCATCGCCGGGCGGCCGATGGAAACGGAGAAGCTGCTCTCCATCGCGATTGAAATTGCCGATGCGCTCGACGCGGCGCATTCGAAAGGGATCGTTCACCGCGACATCAAGCCTGCCAACATCTTCATCACCGATCGCGGGCATGCCAAGATTTTGGACTTCGGTCTGGCAAAGGTGCAAGCGGCGGCGCCGTCCAGCGAGGAGAGTACCGAGACCCACCTCACCAGCCCCGGATCGACCATGGGCACGGTCGCCTACATGTCGCCGGAGCAGGCGCGTGCCAAGGAGTTGGACGCGCGCAGCGATCTGTTTTCCTTCGGGGCTGTGTTGTACGAAATGGCGACCGGCGTTCTGCCGTTTCGCGGCGAGAGTTCCGCGGTCATCTTCAATGCGATTCTGGATGGAACGCCTACGCCGGCCGTGCGGCTGAATCCCGACCTGCCGACGGAGTTGGAACGCATTATCGACAAGGCGCTGGAGAAGGATCGCGAACTGCGCTATCAGCACGCGGCGGATATGCGTTCGGATCTGCAGCGGCTAAGGCGCGACACGGAGCCGGTAAAATTACCGGCGGCGCCTGCTCCACGCAAACGCATGCCGTGGGTAGCGGAAGTGGCTTTGGTTCTGATCGCGGCAGCGGGCGCGGCATATTTCTTCCTTCATAGGCCGGCGCCCAAGCTCACCGAAAAAGACACCATCGTTCTGGCCGACTTCACGAACACCACCGGCGATCCTGTTTTTGACGGCGCGCTGCGGCAGGGACTTTCGGCGCAACTGGAGCAGTCGCCATTTTTGAGTCTGATTTCCGACGAGCGCATCTCTCAAACTTTGGCGCTCATGAGTCAGCGCAAAGACGCGCGGCTTACGTCGGCACTGGGCCGGGAGGTTTGCCAGCGCACTGCCAGCGCGGCGACTATTGAAGGCTCCATTGCCAGCTTGGGCAGCCAATATGTACTGGGATTGAACGCTGTGAACTGCCACAATGGCGACGTTCTCGCCCAACAGCAGGTGACGGCCAACGGTAAGGAACAGGTGCTCAAGGCTCTCGGGGATGCCGCCACCAAGCTGCGCGAGAAGCTGGGCGAATCGCTGGCCTCTGTGCAGAAGTATGACGCGCCGCCGCAGAACGTGACCACACCGTCGCTGGAGGCGCTGCAAGCGTATAGCTTAGGCGTTCAAGAAATGAACGCGCGTAGCGATTACGCTGCTGCGATCCCACTCTTCCAGAGGGCCGTCAGCCTGGATCCGGACTTCGCCATGGCCTACGCGCGCCTGGGCACAGATTTTGCCAACTTGGGCGAAGGCGCGCGGGCGGACGGAAGTACGCGAAAGGCGTACGAACTGCGTGGGCGAACGAGTGAGCGGGAACAGTTCTACATTACATCCCATTACGAGGACTACGCGACCGGAAATCTGGAGGCGGCTCGCACGGACTATGAGTTATGGGCCCAAACTTACCCTCGTGACACCCTTCCGTACAACAACCTCGGCGGCGTATACGAGCGGTTGGGTGAATATGAGAAGGCTCTCACGGCGGCACAAGCGGCCACAAAGCTCGGCCCCGGAAACGCGCTCGGGTACGCCCGTCTGGTCTACGAGTACCGATTTCTCAACCGTTTCGATGAGGCGAAGGCCACCGCGCAGGCGGCGCACAACCACAACCTCGACGGGCCTTTCATCCATCATAATCTCTACCTGATTGACTTTCTTCAGCACGACGCAACAGGCCTGGAGCGCGAGACCGCCATACTAATGGGTAGACCGGGATACGAGGATTTCATTTTTTCGATTCAAGCGGACACCGCGGCATATGGCGGGGGCTTCGCCAAGGCCCTGGAACTGACGCACCACGCCGTCGATTCGGCGCAACGATCTCACGAAAAGGAAACGGCGGCGGGATACCAAGCGCAAGCTGCGGTTCGCGAGGCCTGGATAGGCGACATGATTGTCGCAAGACAAGAAGCGCAGGACGCCCTCACGCTTTCAAACGGCGAAGCAGCCGAGGCTCTCTCCGCCGTGGCACTCGGACTGGCGGGCGATACGGACCAAGCCGCGCGGCTGGCAGGCGATCTTGACCGGCGTTTCGCGGAAGATACCGTTGTACGCCTCGAATACCTCCCCATGATTCATGCTGCCATCGCGCTGCGAGCCAGCGACTCCCGCAAGGCAATCGACGCGCTAGCGGCCGCTGCACCTTACGAATCGGGAGTTGACGCACAACTAAATCCAGTCTACCTGCGGGGTGAGGCGGAACTTGCCGCCAAGCAAGGGGCCGCTGCTGTGGTCGAGTTTCAAAAGGTTCTCGACCATCCAGGCGTGGTCGCGAACCACCCAATCGGCGCGCTGGCACACCTGGGCCTGGGCCGCGCCTACGCCCTCGCCGGCGACAACGCGAAAGCGAAAACCGCTTACCAGGATTTCTTCGCGCTATGGAAAAACGCCGATCCCGACGTGCCAATTCTCAAGCAAGCCAAAGCCGAGTACGCCAAGCTGAAATAGCTTTTTGCTACGGCGCGTCCGGAGGCTTCGCGTTCGCGTTGCCGTCGATGAATCGTTCGAACCAGTACACCTGCCAGTTCAAACTCTCCACCAGGTGCTTGGGCTCGCCGCGTCGAGTCAGATTGTGATTCTCGCGCGGAAAAATCACCAGTTCCGTATTTACTCCGTAATGTTTCAAAGCACGGAACCACTGTTCGCCCTGCTCCAACGGCACGCGGTAGTCGTTGTCGGAATGCAGTATCAACGTTGGCGTCTTCACGTTCCTGGCGTACTTCAGCGGCGACGCGTCCCAGTATTGATCGAAATCGTCGAACAGGATGCCCTTGAAGTCGTCCTCATGGCCGTAAGCGCCGTCGCGCGTTCCCTCATCGCTCACAAAATCCGAAACGCTTCGCAAAGTTACGGCAGCCTTAAATCGGGTAGTGTGCCCAAGAATCCAGTTGGTCATAAACCCGCCGTAGCTGCCGCCGGTCAGGCCCAAACGGTCGGGGTCTATCCACTGATTCTCGCGGAGCACGGCGTCCACGCCTGCCATGATGTCCTGGTAGTCCATTCCGCCCCAGTTGTTGACGATGCCGCGCTCGAATTTCTCGCCATAGCCGGTGGATCCGCGCGGATTGGCGAAGAACACGGCCCAGCCTTTGGCGGAGTAAACCTGGAATTCCTGGAACCAGTCGGCGCCATACATGCCCGCCGGTCCGCCGTGGATGCTCAGGATCATCGGATACTTCTTGTCCGGCTGCCAACCCAGCGGCTTGACCAGAAAACCCTCGATCTCCCAGCCATCCGTGCTTTTGTACGGCACGCGCTCCACGCCGGCCAGGTCAAGATCCGCCCAAAGTTTCTGGTTCACGCGAGTGAGCCGGCGTTCGCCTTGGCCGTTTAAGTCGGACGCATACAAGTCGTCCATGTGGCGGAAATCGCTGGCTGCGTACACCATCACGTTGGCTTCTTGATTCATGTCGAAGCCCCGCGTGGAACGTTCACCGGAAGTTACCGCAGAGAGCTTGCCGTCCTTCACGTCTGCCTTGATATCGACGCGAAAGATGCGAGTTTGGCCTTTCGAATCCGCTTGGAACCGCACTTGGTTCGAACCCGGCCCCCAACGCGGATCATCCGGAATCAGGTCGATATCTTCGGAGACCAGCCGCGAAGGCGCACTGCCATCCGAGGGAGCCAGATAAAGGCGAGGGAACTGCCGCCGGACCGTCTGCCCAGCGAACAGAATCTGCCTGCCATCGGGCGACCAGCGGGGCAAATTATCTTCGAAGGGGTGATCGGAGATCTTGGTGAGCGGACCGCCGTCGGCGGAAATCACCCACACGTCCTCGTTAAAATCACGGTCGTACTCGTGGCCGGTACGATTTGAGACGAACGCGATCCGGGTGCCGTCCGGCGACCATTGAGGATCGGTGTCGTTCCACTGGTCGCCGGAAGTGATCTGCTTGTCTTTTCCCGTAGCGGCGTCGACGATCCAAAGATGGCTTCGCTTATCGTCGTACCAGCCGGTGTCGTTGAACTTATAAGAAATGTTTTTATAATGGCGGACGTCGCTCTTGCGGGCAGTGGCCGGAACGTCGTCGCTGGGGCCAGTGCGGCCCACCGCGGCTAATCGCTTCCCGTCCGGCGACCACTGGAACGCGCTCACACCGTTCTTCAGCTGGCTCAAAACCTGGGCTTCTCCGCCGCCCATCGGAAGAATCCAGATCTGCGGTCTTGGGGTATCCGCGCCGCCGGCGATAGCGGAACCGTCGGCGCTACGGCTGGATAGGAAGGCCAGACGGCTTCCGTCAGGACTCCAGCGTGGGAAATTCGAGTTCAGGCCAACCGCGGTAAGGCGGCGCGGCTCGCTATGCCCATCCGTGGAAACCGCCCAGATCGACGACTCGCGGCGATTCTTCGATTCATTCACCACCGTAAGTACATAGGCCACTTGCTTGCCATTGGGCGAGATGCGGGCGTCACTCAGGAAATGGAAGGCGAAGTAATCCTCCGGCGTGACTCCGCGTCCCGCAAAGGTAGAGCCAGCCGAAAAGAATACGGTCAGAACGACCAGAAGCGAGCGAACTGGAATCATGCTCATAGTTCGGTATTATATATTGCCCTTGGAGCAGACCACTTCCTGATAACCTAAAATTTACAATGAGCGAAAGCCTTACCATTACTCTGCCCGATGGCAGCCAGAAGAGCGTTCCCCCCGGCAGCAGTCCCCTGGACATCGCGAAATCCATCGGCCAACGCCTGACTGACGATGCTGTCGTCGCGCGCGTCGACGGCGAACTTTGGGATCTGACGCGTCCCTTCGAGAAAGACGGCCGGCTTGAGATTCTCACCTCCAGGAATCCGGAAGCGCTCCAGGTCTACCGGCATTCCACCGCGCATCTGCTGGCAGCCGCCGTTCTGGAGCTCTTTCCCGAAACCCAGCTCGGCATCGGACCGCCCACCGACACCGGCTTCTATTATGATTTTCAGCGCGAGACACCCTTCACCCCCGAAGACCTCGAAAAAATCGAAGCGCGTATGCAGGAATTGCAGACCAAGAACCTGCCCTTCGAGCGCAAGATGACTCCCAAAGAAGTCGGCCTGAAAAAGTACGCGGATGATTGGATGAAGCACGAATTGATCGAAGAGCGCGCCGGCGAAATCTTCTCCGAATACACGCTCGGTCCCCAATTCATCGACTTCTGCCGCGGGCCGCACGTGCCCTCAACGTCGCGTCTGAAAGCCTTCAAGCTGCTGTCCGTAGCCGGCGCCTATTGGAAGGGCGACGAGCATAAGCCGCGCTTGCAACGCATCTACGGTACGGCGTTTTTCAACAAAAAGGATCAGGACGCGTACCTGCAGCGTCTGGAGGAAGCCAAGAAACGCGATCATCGCAAGCTCGGCCAGGAACTGGATCTGTTCAGCATCCAGGAACTCGCCGGACCCGGCTTGATTTTCTGGCACCCTAAGGGCGGGCGCATTCGCAAGATCATCGAGGACTGGATGCGCGATCAATACCTGGCGCGCGGCTACTCGCTGGTCTATACTCCGCACGTCATGCGGCGCGATCTGTGGAAGATTTCCGGGCATGCCAATTTTTACAGCGACAACATGTTCAAGCCCATGGAGCTGGACGACGCCGAATACCAGCTCAAGCCCATGAACTGCCCGGGCCACATTCTCATCTACAAGGACAAGCTGCACAGCTATCGCGATCTTCCCGTGCGGCTGGGAGAATTGGGCACGGTGTATCGTTACGAGCGATCGGGCGTGATGCACGGCCTGATGCGCGTGCGCGGATTCACGCAGGATGACGCGCATATTTTCTGCACGCCCGAGCAGATCGAGGACGAAGTGGTGAGCTGTTTGCAGTTCGCCATCGATACCTTGAGCAATTTTGGCTTCGACGATTATGAGGCCGAGCTTTCCACCTGGGACGGCGGCGTGAGCGGCAAGTACGACGGCGCGCCGGAGCAATGGGAGCTTGCCGAAAATGCGTTGCGGCGCGCCACCGAACGGCTCAACATGAAAGTGAAGGTGATGCCGGATGAGGCGGCCTTCTATGGTCCGAAGATCGACGTCAAGCTGGTGGATGCCATCGGGCGGCTGTGGCAGCTTTCCACGGTTCAGTTCGATTTCACGCTGCCCCGGCGCTTCGAGCTCGAATACGTCGCCGACGACGGCAAGAAGCATCAGCCCCTGATGGTGCATCGGGCATTATATGGTTCCATCGAGCGCTTCTTCGGTATCCTGATCGAGCATTACGCGGGCGCCTTTCCGGTCTGGCTGGCGCCGGTGCAAGCGGTGGTGCTTCCGATCACCGATCGCCATGCGGAGTACGCGCAGCAGGTGGTCGATCGGTTGAAAGCCGCGGGTCTGCGTGTCGAGTTGGACGATCGCAAGGAAAAAGTAAACCTCAAGATTCGCGAAGCACAGTTGCAGAAGATCCCTTACATGCTGGTGGTCGGCGATCGCGAGGCGCAGGACGGCACTGTTTCGGTGCGCAACCGCAAGCACGCCGATCAGGGAGCGCAGAAGGTGGAAGAGTTCGTGGCCGGCATCCAGCGGCTCATCGACAGCAAAGCGCGGACCGAGTAAATCGAATTAAATAGTCCTGATATACTGCCCCAAAGCCTTGGATTTCTTCGCCAAGCTTAGCAGCCCGTGTCTAAAGTCCAAAAACATGTGGTACTGAAAATGTTTTGACCTTACAATCGATCTATGGCGATGGGGACGCGGAAGAAGCGAGAAAGACAAGAGGATCTCTGGTACGGCGGCGAGCTTCCGACAGCGCCAGGTCATCCGTTCTACAGGCGGCTCAATGAGGTCCTGGACAACGCCGGTTTTGATCCCTTCTGCGAAACCAGCTGCGCTAGCTTCTATCACAACAAATTAGGACGTCCGTCCTTGCCTCCGGGCCAGTATTTCCGGGTCATGATGATCGGTTTCTTCGAAGGACTCGACAGCGAACGCGGCATTGCATGGCGTCTCGCCGATTCGCTCACGCTGCGGCAGTTCCTGTCCATCGGACTCGATGAGAGCACACCGGATCACGTCACCATCTCCCGCACCAGACGCTTGATCGATGGCGAAACTCATCAGCGAATCTTCACCTGGGTGCTGGAGCGGCTGGCGCAGGCCGGGCTCATTAAAGGCAAAACGATCGGTGTGGATTCAACCACTCTGGAAGCCAACGCGGCCATGAAATCGATTGTGCGCCGCGACACGGGCGAGAGCTACATGGCGTACTTGCAGCGCCTGGCCGAAGCCGAAGGGATCGACGCCCAAGACGCGGCAGCATTGCTCCGCATGGATCGCAAACGGAAGAAGAAGAC
>Ga0302325_10001059_pt1 | contig 72244 bp, 50 predicted proteins | sample Palsa_T0_2_FD_201948 | JGI IMG/M metagenome (GOLD analysis project Ga0302325, IMG submission 201948) | Peat permafrost microbial communities from Stordalen Mire near Abisko, Sweden - Palsa_T0_2 | ecosystem: Environmental > Terrestrial > Soil > Palsa > Peat permafrost | place: Sweden: Abisko...
CTGGGGCTCGACCAGGTAATCCCAGTCATACCCTGAGTCCAGCAGGTACATCCAGTCCTCGAGGCGCAGGATCGCCTGGTCGGCGACATCGGACGGACCGGCCTCGAGCAGGCAGACGCTGACCGAGGGGTCCTCCGACAGGCGCGCGGCGAGCACGCAGCCGCCGGTGCCCCCGCCGGCGATCACATAATCGAACTCTCCGGCCTCGATCACGGAGCCACATCTCCCAAGCGCTCGTTCGGCAGCGTCGGGATCTCGGCACGGTGCTCGGCAAGCATCGCGTCGGTCTTGTTGCGCTGGACGAGGAAGTAATACAGGCAGCCGAAGACGAACGACAGCCCGACGAACTCGTAGGCCCCGAACTGGAAGTACCACTTGGTGCCGTACACGGCCTTGCGCGGCCAGGCGATCTCGAACGCGACCAGCGTCCCGTAGACGACCGCGACCAGGTTGATCGCGAAGCCGAACCGGCCGAGGCTGAAGTACGGGCCGTGGTCGGGCCGCGGCCAACGACCCTGCGTCCGGCGGTACAGCATCGAGCCCGTGACGGCCAGGTACGGCAGGTAGAACATGATGATCGCAACCGAGGTCAGCGTCAGGAACGCCGACTGGTTGGCGAGGTTGACCGCCAGCAGCACCAGCGACCAGAAGCCGACGAACAGCGCCGGGACGATCGGCACCTTCGCGCGGCCGGAGACGCGAGCCAGCGAAGCGCCGCCCGGCAACCGGCCGTCACGCGCCATCGAGAACAGCATCCGGATGCAGGCGGTGCAGACCGCCAGCGTGCAGACCAGGATCGCCAGCGCCGAGTCCGCGAGGAACACGTTGCCGGTGGTGTTGCCGAGCGCCTGCTTGACGATGTAGGGCAGTCCGAGCAGGCCAATGTTCTTGTCGTGGATGTTCTTGACGTCCATCACCGCGAACAGGATCAGCAGCCCGCCCAGGATCGCCGCGGTGATCAGCGCGCGGATGATCGCCGGGGGCGCCGCGCGCCGTGGATCGTGGGTCTCCTCGGCCAGGGTGCCGGCCGTGTCGAACCCGTACATCACGTACGCGGACATGATCCCACCGATCAGGAACGCGCCGAAGTAGCCCCACGAGTGGCCGGCGCCGGTGCCGAGCGTGTGACCGACCACGCCCGGCCCGCGGTGGAAGTGGAAGATCAGGAGGATCACGAGGATCGAGCAGCCGATCAGCTCGGCGGTGACGCCGACGTTGTTGATCGCCGCCATCACCCTGACGCCGAGCATGTTGACGGCGGTCGCGAAGACCACCAGGATTGCGCCGAGGATCAGCGCGTTCTTGGCGCCGTCCGGAGTGCTGTAGGTGCCGGCGTTGGCGGCGCCGCCGATGAACTGCAGGTGGGTCGAGATCTGCGGCAGCACGACCTGCCAGGCGACCGCGACCGCGGCGACGGTGACGATCGAGCCGATGATCAGGATCCAGCCGGTCATCCACGAGGTGAAGTCAGAGCCGATCCGCTTGGACCACTGGTAGACCGAGCCTGCCAGCGGAAACTGCCCCGCGAGCTCGGCGAAGCACAGCGCCACGCACATCTGCCCGCCCAGCACGACCAGCCAGGACCACCACACGGCCGGACCGGCGTTGGCGAAGCCGAACCCGAACAGCTCGAAGACGCCGGTCAGGATCGAGATATAGGAGAACCCGGCGGCGAACGACGAGAAGCTCCCCAGGCTGCGGTCGAGCTCCTGCTTGTAGCCGAACCCGGCGAGCTCGCCGACGTCGCCCCCGGTGCCGGCCTGCGGCGTGTCAACGGTTGCCATCGATCACCCTCCCCCAGCCCACGCCGGTCCGGCGCGGCTTGTCGGACACGGAATGACCTGGGCGCACAGCGCGCGAACGCGTGATTGAGCAAATTGACCCAGGCGGAATCGCGCTGTTATATATCAGTTGTCTTTTCGTGTCAACGCGGGCGAGGGAGAGTCGATGACCGCCAGTGCAGCAGCGCAGATGTTCGTCGCCGGCGACTGGCGCCAGGCGGCCAGCGGCGAGACCTACAACACCACCAGTCCGTCGACCGGCGAGCCGATCGGGACGATCCCGCAGGGCGACCGTTCCGACGCGCAGGCGGCGATCGCCGCCGCCACCGAGGCCGCCGATCGCTGGGGGCGCGCGACCGCGTTCGAGCGGGCGGCCAAGATGCACGCGGTCGGCGATCTGATCGAGTCACGGCGCGATCAGCTGGCGCGAACGCTGACGCTGGATCAGGGCAAGCCGCTGAAGGCCGAGGCCTACGGCGAGGTCGATGAGCTGATCGAGTACTGGCGCGCCGCGGCCGAGGATGGCAAGCGACTCGGCGGCGAGCTGCCGAACTCGTTCTCGCCCGGCAAGAAGGTGCTGTTGCAGCGGCGTCCGCGCGGCGTCGTCGGCGTGATCAGCCCGTGGAACTGGCCCTACACGATGCCGGCGGAGCTGGTCGCGCCCGCGCTGGCGTGTGGCAACACCGTCGTCTGGACGCCGGCGCCGACGACCTCTCTGTCGGCGTTCGCCCTGGCCCAGTGCGTCGCCGAGGCGGATCTGCCGCCTGGCGTGTTCAACATGGTGACCGGCCCCGGAGCGGTCGTCGGCAACGAGATCGCTGGACACCCGGCGGTCGGCGGGATCGGCTTCATCGGCTCCACTCAGACCGGCCGGCTCGTCGCGCAGGCGGCCGCCGGTAAGGCGCTGGTGCTTGAGATGGGCGGCAACGGCCCGGTGGTGCTGCTCGACGACGGCGACGTCGACGCGGCCGTCGAGGCGACCGTCACCGCCTGCTTTTTGTGCGCCGGCCAGAGCTGCACCGCCGGCGAGCGGATCCTCGTGCACCACGCCGTCTACGACGAGTACGTATCGAAGCTCGCCCGGGCGGTCACCGAGCGCGTGGTGCTCGGCGATCCGTTCGACGACGCCACGACGATGGGACCGCTCAACAACGAGGGCGTGGCCGCCAAGATGGACGAGCACGTTGCCGATGCGCTGGAGCGCGGCGCCGAGGCGCTGACCGGCGGTGAGCGCGCGCCGGCCTTCCCGACCGACCTGTACTGGGAGCCGACCGTACTGGCCGGCGTCCCCTCAGACGCGCGGGTGTCGGTGGAGGAGACGTTCGGCCCGGTCGCGCCGGTCGTCGAGATCGAGTCGCTGGACGACGCGATCCAGCTGGCCAACGCGTCCCCCTACGGCCTGCTGTCGGCGATCTTCACCGCCGACCTGCATCGGGGCCTGCGCTACGCCGACGAGGTCCACACGGGCTGGGTCAACATCAACGAGTCCTCCAATTACTGGGAGGCGCAGCTTCCGTTCGGCGGCCGCGCGGGCACCGACTCGGGCATCGGCAAGGTCGGCGGCGACCACGTGATGCGCTCGTTCACCGAGCTGCAGACGGTCGTGATCACGCCCGACGCACGGCGCTCGTAACCGCGGGAGCCGCTCCGGCGTCGTTGTGCGGTCCGAGCTTGCGGGCGCACACCAGGCGGTGGGTCAGCAGTGGCTTGACGGAGGCGAGCCGCGGGTACAGCCGCGGCGCGCGCCGCCCGAGGCGCCTCGACAGGACCGGCACGACGGTCGTCGGTCGCATCCGGACGTGATCGCCCGCGAGACAGCACAGCAGCAGCCGGCGTGAGATCAAGCGGACGTGTGGGTTGAACGGGTTGCGGATTCGCGGCTCCCAGACCAGCAGCGTTCCGCCGGGCCGCAGGACGCGCCGGGCCTCGCTCAGCGCCCGTTCGACGTCGCCCGTGGTGTTCATCGAGGAGAGGACGGTGAACAGCGTGACCGCGTCGAAGCTGTCGGGCGCGAACGGGAGCAGGCGGGCATCGCCGATCCGCACGTCGGCGGTCGGGACTCGCCGGCGGGCGGCCGCAGCTCGATCCGGAAGCAGTTCGAGCCCGGTGAGGCTGCGCGTGGGAGCGCCGGCCTCCTGATCGTCGCCGGCGAGACGCTCGAGCCACCAGCCGGCGCCGCAGCCGATATCGAGGATCGACGAGCCCGGTGCCAGCGCCGGACCCGCCAGCCCGAACGCGGCGTCGACGAGCTCCGCGCGAATCGCAGCGTTGCCGCGATTGTCGGCGCTCCAAACGCGCCGCTTGCGAGCGCTGGCCGCGTAGCCGTCATAGACCCGCTCCGCCCGACGCTGCTCGCTCGCGAGGCTCGTTGGTCGCTGCTCGTACCCGAGCCGGTCGTGCTGGAGCGATTGCGCCGGCAAGGTCGATCCGGCGGCGCGGCGGTAGACGCGCTCGAGCTTCGTCCGCTCGGACTCCCACGTCTCCCGCGCGGCGAACTGACGCACACGCTCACGTCGCCCGGCGTTGACGGTCGGGTCTGCCAGCCGTCGCATCCCATCGGCGATCAGCTCCACGTCGGCCGCCGGCACCACCTCGCCGAGACCTTCGCAGCGCACCAGTGGACCGATCACCGGCAGGTCGCTGGCCAGCATCGGCAGCCCCGCCGCGGCGTACTCGAACAGCTTGTTCGGGAGCGTCAGCTCGTAGCTGCGACACGTCGGCTGGATCAGCATCAGACCGAAGCTCGTCGCTCGGATCGCCGTCACCACGTCGGCGGGGGCCACCGGCGGACACAGCTCGGCCCGGTCGGCAACCTGCCGGGCCACGATCCGTCGCCGCAGCGCCTCGACGTAGCCCTCCCGTCCCGGGCCGATCAGCCGCAGGCGCAGCCCGGGGACGAGCGCGACGGCGTCGATCGCCTGCTCAAGGCCTCGGCCGGGCATCAGGCCGCCGACATAGACCGCCGTCGGCTCCGGCGCCCCGCCCGCACCTTCCGGCGCCGGGGTCGCGTCGCCGTCAGCAGACACCGTCTCGGCTGCGATGTTGCGAATCACCACCGGAGCGGGCACGCGATACCGCTCAGCCATCGCCGCCGCGTAGCCCGGGCTCGCCGTGATCGTGACGTCGGCCACCCGAACGAACAGCGCCTCACAGGCGAGCAGCCACGGACGCCACTCGGGCCGCCCGTTACGGTCGGGCCACAGCTCATGGGCGTCGTAGACCAACCGGCTTCCGCACAGCAGCTTGGCCGCGATCCCGATCCACATCGTGTTGTAGTCGTTGGCGTGGACGAGCGCCGGAGCCGTGCGCACGCACAGCGCGGCGCCCTGGGCGTAGTAGCTCGCGGTTACCGCCAGGCGCCGGAGGCGCGCCCGGGTCCGGGCGCCGCCCGCCTGCGCGGAGCCTGGGTTCGAGGCGGTGCTGCGGGGCGTTGGCGTGGACCCGGGCTTGGCCTCGGGCGCGGACCGGTGGCGGCGCGGGCGCCAAACTAGGGCCAGCGGGTCCAGGCGGACGATCTGCGCTTCGCCGATGCGTGCCCGGCGGGCCGGCTCGTCGGTCGAGACCACGCCGGCCACCAGAACCGCGTAGCCGCCCAGCCGAAGCATCTGCACCTCGCGCAGCACCCGGTTGTCGTGGCTGACCGTGTTCCGGACGAGGATCACTGCGAGCCAAGCCCGATCCACGTGCTGCGCCTCGCCGCCTGACACCCCGCACATGCTAGGTATCGTGCGCCCATGGGGCGCCCCGGCAACGGCGAGCGCGATCGGCTCGCAAGCGTGTTCAGCAGCTATCGGTGAGCGCGGGCTCCGAAGTAGCGCTCGGCCGCCCAGCCACCGGTTGCACGTGGCATGGTGCCCACGCATCGGCTAACTTGCAGGCCAGCAGCCCAGACGCGTCGTCAGGCCGGGCGGCGGCCGGACCTCGATCAAGCGGAGGATCCCAGATGTCGGATTACAGGCCCGTGCCCTTGTCGGCGCTCGCGGTCTCCGTGCTCGTTGCCGTCGCCCTCGCCGCTCCCGCCAGCGCGGCGGCGGCGCGATTCAGCTGCCGCGCCAGCGCCCTGCAAGCCGTGTATGCCGGCTCCAAGCTCGAGCCCACGGTCGCGAACGCCGCCAGCACCCCGTGCGCGGACGCGGTCACGCGCACTCAGCGCGGGTCGATCACGGCAGTCCACTTCGGCGTCGGAGGCGGGTTCACCCACGTCCGGCGGCGTCGCGACGAGGCTCCGGGCGCTGGCGCGCTCGCCTCCCTGACGAGGATCTCGATCACATCGTCCACCGATCAGGTCACGATCGACGCCGCTCAGGCTCGTGCTTCGTTCGCGTGTGCGGCAGGCTCGCTGGAGCCCGCCGGCGTCTCACAGGTGACCGGGGTCACCGTCGACGGAAAGCCGATCTCGGTGCCCGGTGACGGAGCGCAAGCCGGAAGGGTTCCGGTCGGCACCGGTGGCTCCTACCTGCTGCTCAATCAGAGCACCACGACGGCCACGTCGCTGACACGCACGGCAGCCATGCTGCACCTCGTGGGCGTCGGTGACTTCACGATCGCGGAGGCCGTCGTCACCGCCGGTCGCTCGGATCCGTGTGGACGATCGACGGGGTTCCTCCCGGCGGTTGCGCCTTGCCCGGGCGGCTCGATCTATGAACCGGCCGCTGAGAAGTGCGCCATCACCGCGTTCACGCGCCGGACGATCGTGATCAGCTCACCGTTCCGCGGCCCGATCGGAGCCACCGTGCTCTCGCTCGGTCACGCGCGCGCCAACATCAAGAATCATCATTGCCTCGAGGGCCCCGGGCCAAGTTACGTGATGGTGGGCTCGCCCACGGCAGGGGGCCTGATCGTCGGTACGAAGGGCGCGGATCGGATCCTCGCGTTCGGCAACTATCAGATCGACGGTCAGGGCGGCAAGGACTGCCTGAGCGTCTCCGGCGGTATCGACACGATCCGCGACGGAAACGCCTCCCTGAGGATATTCGGCGGCCCCGGTAGCGACAAGATCTCGGTTGGTAACGGCGACGATCGCCTTGTGCTCGGCGTCGGGTTCGACGAGGTGAGTGCGGGTAACGGCAACGATGACATCCAGCTCAGGCCGGGAACCAATGAGATCACGGTCGGCAACGGCAATGACACGATCATCGGCAGCCTCGGATTCGACCGAATCCACGCCGGGAACGGCAACGACGACGTCGTCGCGGGAGCTGGGATCGACGAGATCTCGGTCGGCACGGGCGACGACACGATCAACGGCTCGCTTGGCTTCGACCGGATCTTCGCACGGGGTCCGGGCGCGCGCGTGAGCTGCGGCTACGGCCGAGACCAGGTTGTCGTGAACCCGGCGGCGGCCGCCTATGCGCGAAGCCACCGTTGCACCGACGTGGCCGCCACGGGCTGACCCGTCTCACGCTATCCTCGGCCGCCATGGCACGCTCGTACGAGGGTCGATGCAATCCACCGTCGGACGTGACCTCGACGCTCGCCCCGATCGCAGATTGACCGAGGCGGCGGTCCCGGTGAGGACGGTGGCGGCATCGTCGCCGAGAGGCCGGCGCCGCGTGTTCGCGCGCACGCTCTCTCGCGCGCGCTGGGATGAGTATCGCCAGTTGCTCGAGGACGCGCTCGCAGACGGCTACCAACTCTGGTCGCTCGAGGACTGGCTGCTGAGCTCGGGTGCCAGCCCAGTCCGCGCGGCGATCCTTCGCCACGACGTTGATCAACATCCCCGCTCGGCGCTACCGATCCTCGAGATCGAGCGCGAGCTCGGTGTGCACTCCACTTGGTACTTCCGCTGGCGCACCGCGAGCCCGTCGGTTATCGAAGCCGTGCGCGCTGCCGGCGGCCAGGTCGGCTTCCACTACGAGACGCTCACCCGGCTGGTGCGCGAACGGGGCCTGGCGGCGAGCGACGTGGACGCCGGTCTGGTCGCCGAAGCGCGCGAACTCCTGCGTCGCGAGATTGCCGCCTTTCAGCAGAGCTTCGGACCGATTTGCAGCGTCTGCCCACATGGCGACACGCGGGTCCCCGGGGTCAGCAACCAGATCCTGCTGCGCGGCGAGCAGCACGAGGAATACGGCATCGCGCTGGACGGCAACGATGACATCGACCGCCAGCCGCTCGGGCTGTGGCTGACCGATCGCAGCATCCCGGACGGACGCTGGAAGGATCGTCTGGACCCCCATCAGGTGTTCGCGTCCGGAACCACTCCCGTGCTGCTGCTGATCCATCCGAACAACTGGTGCTCGGGCATCAGCCTCTGGTACGACCGCGGCCGTGCCGCCGTGCTTCCCAAGCCTCGGCCGGGAGCGAGCCGGGCGACGCGACTTGGGGCGCGGACGGGAACCGATGACCATCCACCCTTGCCCCTCGCCCCGCGCCCGCGTCGCCGGCCCCTGGCGAGCGGGGCGATCGACTTCGCACCGGTGGCGTTGTCGCTGCGACGCGAGGTGCTGCGCTTCTACTACGACGCGGGCAAGAGCCTCACGGACGCGGCGGGGCTGAACACGCTGGCCACGAACTCCGAGCTGGCCGAGACGCGCGCCGCCACGCTGGAGCGGGCGCTGGCTGACGCCGGTATCTCCGACCTGCGTGGCCTCGACGTGGTCGACGTCGGCTGCGGCTTCGGCGCACTGGCGCTCGTGTTCGCGGCGCGCGGCGCCAACGTCCTGGCGCTCGACGCCAACGCGGAGCGGCTCGAGGTCGGCCGTCGCGTTGCCGGCATGTACGGTCTTAAGGCTCGTTTCGAGGAGGCGACGATGGAGAGCATGGAGCTCGGTGATGCCAGGTTCGACGTAGCGGTGATGAACAACAGCCTGTGCTACCTCGTTCGCCGCCGCGATCGTCGCGCCGCTCTGGGGCGCACGCTCGGTGGGCTGCGCGCAGGCGGCGTGCTCGTGGTGCGCAATCCCAACCGGCTGCATCCGGTCGACCAGTTCACCGGCGTGCCCGGCCTCTGCTTGCTTCCCCCGCTGGCCGCCCAGGCGGCTGCGGCCGCCGTCCGTAAGCACCGTTCGCACGTCCGTCTGCTCAGCCATGTGGCCGCGCGGCGCGAGCTGAAGCGCAGCGGGTTCGGGGATGTCCAGAGCGTGCGCAGGCCTGGCGAATCCCGGCTCCGCGCGACGTTGGCCGGATACCAGCACCTCACCGCGCGACGGACCGCGCCGGTCTGATGCCGACGCCGCTCGGCGACGAGCTCGAGCGGGAGCGGGCTCGCCGCACCCAGGCGACGAGCGACGCCCGTGCGGGCGAACCGGCGCGGCTCGGATGGCTCGAGTCAGCCGTCGACTTTCTCGAGGCCAACGAAGCCGAGCTGGATCGTGCCCTCCAAGCCCTCGACACCGCGGCGGCAGGGCTTCGGGCGAGCACGCGGCGCGAGGACCAGCTCAGCCGTAGACTCGCTACGGCCAACGTCGTGGCTGCCACCGCGCAGCAGCAACTGGACGCCGAACGCGCCTGGGTAGCCCGGCAGGTCGCCCTGGTCGAGGCCTCGCAGTCGTGGCGACTGGGTCATCGGCTGGTTCGCACCCTCCGCGCGCTGACGTTGCGGCGTGACGGCAGCACCGACGCACTGACGGTGATCGTCCGCCAGTTGGGCGATGGCGGCCAGAGCTTCACCGGCGAGTGATGGACGGCGAGGACCGTGAGCTGGGCGTGCGACGCCGGCTCGGAGCCTACGTCGAGCGGCAGCTGCGGCGCAGCGCTGAGCTCGACCGTCTCTTGACCGCGGAAGCGGGCGCTCGTCTGAGACCGGACCGAGCATCCCCGGGGGCGGCGGAGCCGCTCGGCGAGCGATCGGACCCGGGCGCCCGGCGCGCGTCGGGGTCCGGTCTGCCGGCGGTCACGATCCTTATCCCGGTGCACGACGGGCCCGACGACCTGGTCGAGTGTGTGCGCTCGCTCGCCCGCAACACGACCTATCCGGCGAGCCTGCTGATCGTCGACGATGCGAGCACGGATCCTCGGATCGATTCCGCGCTCGAGTGGGCCGCAACGCTTGAGGGCGTGCGGGTCCTGAGGAACGCCAGCCGCGCCGGCTTCGCCGCCAGCGTCCGCCGGGGGCTGTTCGCAGGTGCCGGGGACGTGGTCGTGCTGGCCCCGGACAGTGTCGTTGGTCCCCGCTGGCTCGAGCCGCTCGTGCGGTCGGCGCATGCCGAGACGGCGGCGGCGAGCCCGGCGGCGGAAGAGGGGGCAGCGGCCGTCCGGCGTTACACCTACATCAGGCGAGGGTTCGGGGAGGACAGCGTGACGCTCGAGCCGGCCCTGGCCCGCCCCGAGCGCGAGGGCGCGACCCGCCCGCGGCTGCTGTTCGTCGTCCACGAGGGTGCAGGCGGGGCGGTGGCGATGACTCGCGACTTGATGGCAGGACTTGCCGACGAGTTCGACTGCTACTGCTTCAGCTCCGACCGCCTTGTGCTCCGGCTGCGACACGTCGAGGGTCCTGCCGACGAGCTGCTCAACGAGTGGCCACTCGATCGCCCGCTCCGGCTCGGCGACCGCTCGCGCCCTGACTACCGGCGCGCGTTCGCCGCCGCCATCGACCGGTGTGATCCCGAGCTCGTGCACATCGCCCACCTGTTCAAGCACACGTTCGATGCTCCGGGCGTTGCGGCGGCCAGCGAGCTGCCGGTCGTGATGTCGTTTCACGACCACTACTTCATCTGCCCCACGATTCATCTGCTCGACGAACGTGGAGGTTATTGCGGCGGCGAGTGCACACCGGGGCCTGGAGTCTGCCCGACGGTCAGGGCCGGAACCCTCCCGGTCCTCAAGCACAGCTTCGTGTACCAGTGGCGCGAGGACGCCGAAGCGACGCTGCGCCACGCCGATGTCTTCGTGGCTCCGTCCGAGTACACACGCGACATTCACCGCCGGTTCCTGGGCGTCACGCGTCGTCGTCCGTTCGAGCTGATCGAGCATGGCCGAGACCTCGCCCAGCGCCGTGGCCTCGCCGTGCCCCCGGAGCCGGGTGCCAGAGTGCGGATCCTGGTACCCGCGCACCTCGATCGCCATAAGGGCGCGGCGCTGCTCGCGGCGATGTGCGAGCTCGATCGAGACCGGCGTCTGGAGCTGCACTTCTTCGGCGATGTCCCGCCGCCCCATCGCCATCTCGGCGTCATCCACGGGGCCTACGAACGTGACCGGCTCGCCGATCGCGTGCGGGACATCGGGCCGGCGTTCATCGGCGTGTTCTCGTCCACCGGCGAGAGCTTCAGCTTCGCCGTGACCGAGGCTTGGGCCGCCGGCGTACCCGTGCTCGTGACCGACCTCGGGGCTCAGGCACAGCGCGTACGCAGGCACGGCGGCGGTTTCGTGATCTCCCACGACGACCCGGCCGCGGCGCTCGCGCAGGTGCTCGCCGCCGCCGACGATCCCGTCGGCTATGCCCGCGAGGCATCACTGGCCGACGCACGCGACCTCCCCAGCGTCGGCGAGATGGCCGCTGCCTATGCCGATCTGTACCGCGAGGTGCTCGACCGACGCCGCATGCTGGCAGCTCCCGCAGCCGCGCGCCAAAGCCCGCTCGGCCGGGGGCTGTGGCGGGCAACCGCAGTGATGCCCAGCAACTGCTTCCCCGCCGGCCGGTTGGCTCGCCGGTGGCGACATCCGGCGCTGCAGTGGAAGCTGCGAACCCGCTTTCGCGACGTCGCGTGTGCGCTCGATGACGATGTCGAGCTGGTGCTCCTGAAGCCGGCGGCACTGGCCCCGGAGCAGGTTGACGCGCTGCTCGAGTCGATGCGCGCCCGCGAGTGGCAGCTGGTGCTCGAATGCCACGAGCCGCCGGCCGAGAAGCTGCTCGCGGCCGCCCGCCTCGTGATTGTCCAGAGTCCCGCGCTGTGCCGCGCGCTCTCCCGCCTGCATCCCGACGTCGTCGTCATACCGCCGATGCTCGACGAGCGGCTGTTTCTCACCGGCACGGCCGGGCCACCGCGGGCCGCTCGGTCGCCCGGTGCGGATGAGCCGGTCAGGCTCGTCTACACTGCACCGCGGCCCGAATCGAGCGTCCTCGCGTTCTTGCGCACGGTGCTCGACCAGCTGTCGTCCAGCCGCGAGCTCCACTACGAGCTGGACGTCGTCGCGGGCGAGAGCCCTGGCGCCGGGGAGCGCTGGTACCGACACGTCCAGGCCTCCGATCCCGGCCACGACTACCCCGGGTACGTCCGCGCGCTTCGGAGCATGCGGCCACGCTGGCATGTGGCGCTCGCTCCCCAGGACGAGGCGGGCGGCGGCGAGCACGATCTACGCTACCTCGAGCACGCTGCCTTGGGACTGCCCGGCGTGTATTCCGCGATCGAGTCCAACGGCGCGATCGAGCCCGATGTCGGTGGGCTGGTGGTCGCAGACGACGCCGGCGCGTGGGGCGACGCGGTCGAGCGTCTCGTCACCAACTCGCTGCTTTCGGACCGGATCCGCGACGGCGCCTGGGCGGACGTGACCGGGCACCGTCTCCTGCTCCACGGAGCACGTCACCTGCTGGAGACGATCGGGCGCGCGCGCGGCGCAGCTTCGCTTCCGTCGCGCCCGTCGCCCGGACCCCGCTAGGCAGTTAAGGCCTCGATTCTTGCTAGGGCCGCCCCGGTGTGCTCCCCGGGGCGATAGGGTTTTATTGATGCGTGGTGTCTTCCGCGGGACGAGGGAGCGAGCGAGGATCCGTGAGCACTTTCGCGAGGACTTGGTCCCGACGCTCACCCGCAAGGAGATCTTGCCGCTCCTGCGGTTTCTTCCTGACCAGACCGGCCTGAGGGTTTTTGACGTCGGCGCGAACAAGGGTCTGTGGACGCGGGCACTGTTGGACGTCTTCGGCGACCGTGTCGAGCACGTCTATCTATTCGATCCCAGTCCCGAGAACTATTCCGAGCTGACCAACCGCGAGGACAATCTGGCGGGGATGACGGCGGGGGACTTTGAGCGCAGCAGCGTAAGTCAGTGCGCGATGGGCAGCCAGCCCGGCAAAGCGACGCTCTACACCAACGAGGAAGGCAGCCCGCTGGGCTCCTTGTACCCTCACCAGGAGGCCGGTTGGATCGATCTCATGAAGCACGTCCGCCTGTCGGAGGAGCTCGTCGTTTCGGTTGACACGGTGGACCGATTCATTGCGCGTAGCGAGATTCCGTCGGTTGACATCTTGAAGATCGATACCGAGGGCCACGAGATGGAGGTGATGCTTGGTGCCGAGGAGGCCATCGCGGCTGATCGGGTCGATCTCATCACCTTCGAGTTCGGCGTCCACCAGGTTGAGTCGCGTCACTTCTTCAAGGATTACTGGCTCCACCTGACGCAGCGAAACTACTCGCTGTACTTCGTCACCGACGCGGGTGACGTCACACCAATAGAGCGCTACGAGTACCGCTGGGAGCAGTTCAACCGCAACGTCGAGTACATCGCCTCCCGCCTCCCGCTTCAATCGGCCGCACGAGACCTTCGGGCGGCGACGAAGTCAGCCACCGCCCTGTGACAGCTGAGCAGGCGTCTCGCTCAACGGGATGCTCTCCGGCGATAGGGTGTGTTGATGCGTGGTGTCTTCCGCGGGGCGAGGGAGCGCGCGAGGATCCGTGAGCACCTGGGGGTTTTTGACGTCCGCGCGAACGTGGGTCTGTGGAGCCACGCGCTCGAGGTGATGCTTGGTGCCTGACTCCGAGGACCCCTGCTTGGACCCGTTGGCGGCGGCGAGGCTGGAGGAGCTCGAGGCAATGCGTCGCAGCCTCGCGAAACGGTCCTCCGAGGCGCAGGCCCTTCAGCACCTGCTGCGAGCCCGTCAGCGCGAGCTCGAGCAGGTTCGCGGCGGCCTGATCGTCGCGTTGGCAACGTTGCGCAGTCAGCTCGAGCTGGTGGAGCGCTCGTCCGCCTGGCGCTACGGCCATGCCGCTTCACGCGGGCTCGGGCGGCTGCGCGGCCGGCGCGTGACCACGGACGGCGGGGTTGCCGTGGCGATCGGTCAGGTCGATCGCATCCTGGGTCGAATCGGCGCCGGGCCGCCACACTCGAATGCGATCTCCCCAAACGATCGCCGCAGCGGTGCCTCGTGGGTTCGTGGACGGCGGGCGAACCGTGAAGACATCCTCCTCGTCGGGCAACAGATCCGAGACCGCCTCGGCCCGCCGCTCCCCTTCGGAGATACGCCGCCGTCGGTCTCGCTGATCGTGGTGAGCCAGTCCCAAGCGCGGGTCGCCCGCCTGCTGACCCGGCTCGAGGAGACGAACTACCCGGTGCTGGAGGTGATCCTGGTCGACAATGCGAGCCCGAACGGAGAGGTGTCGGCGATCGCTCGGAGCGATTCAGCGCTCAAGATCACGCGGACAGGGTTCAAGAACGCCGCCCACCGCGCCGCCGCGAGCAACAAGGGCGTCACGCTGGCGCGATCCGAGCTGCTCCTGTTCCTGGGTGACGAGGTCCATCCCGTCGAGCCGGGCTGGCTGCACGAGCTGGTCTCGAGCTTCCGTGAGGGTGATGCGGAGATCGTCGGCGCGACCGTCGTCGAGTCGAGCCTGGCGTCTCAGACGGCGGCGCCCGGCAGCGGCTGGGTGCTGGAGGGGCGCGGGTTGTCGATCGGCATGGATGGCGCGTCTGCGGCCCCGAGCCCACGGGACGAGGGAGAAGACCTGTTCGGCGATCGGTTTGGCGTCGACGCTCCCACGGTCGCCGTATCGCGCTCTTGCCTGCTGATCTCGAAGGAGACGTTCGCGGCACTCGGCACGTTCGACACCGGCTATCGGGACGGATTTGAGGATGTCGATCTGTGCCTGCGCGCCCGCGAGCACGGCTATACGATCGCGTGCAGCGGGCGAACGATCGTCGTGGATGACGGTTCGCCCGGCAACGGAGCGGGGGGTAGCCGGCCCGGTCGTTCCAGTCCGCCGGTGGGCCAGCGCCGGCTCGGGCAGCTCTGGGGCCCGGCGCTGAGACGCGAACGGCTTGGCGGGCTGCTGCGCGGAGAACCGGCTTGGGGTGATCGTCCCCGCCTGGCGATAGCGCGGACACCGGACGAGCCGCGCGAGGGCTCAGAGGAGCATCAGACGGCGCTACAGCTCGGCGCGGCCGTCGCTGAGCTGGGATGGCAGGTCACCGACCTAGGCCGGCTCGACGAGCCGGGAACGAGGACTCCCACCGACGTCGACATCGCGCTGGTGCTGAGCGATGAGTGGGATGCCCGGGAGCTTCCAGCGTCGACGCTGGCCTGTGCGTGGATCCGGAGCGGGACCGAGCGCTGGCTAGCGAGGCCATGGTTCGACCGCTACGACGTGTTGCTCGCGTCCTCGCAGCTCGAGCTGGATCGGATCTTCGACGCCACCGGCCGGCCGGTCGAGCTGTTCAGACCGGCGTGCGATCCGGCCCGCTTTCGACCGCCGCGACCCGCTGGCAAGCGCGCCCTCGAATGGGTGTTCCTGGGCGACCGCACGGGTCAGCCGAGCCCGGTCGAGACCGCGCTCGTCGCGCACCGCCGCGGCGGGGCTATCTACGGTCGCGGCTGGGACGAGGTCAGGCGGCTGAGCCGGCTCGCTTACGAACCGATTGTCTACGGGGAGCTGCCGGATCTGTTCGCGACGACCAAGCTCGTGATCGACGATGCCACCGAGCTGGGCCTCGACGACGGCGTGGTGAGTGCCCGGCTCCTCGGTGGGCTCGCCTGCGGTGCGCTCGTCCTCAGCAACTGCGAGCTCGGCGTGCGGGAGCTGTTCGACACCGATTTCCCCACCTGGTCATCAGCGGAGCAGCTCGATCACCAGCTTGGTCGCCTCCGGGCCGCGCCGGCGCGGTGCAGCGAGCTTGTGGCACGCTACCGGCAGACGGTGCTCGATCGCCATACCTACGACCACCGGGCGCGCCAGCTACGACGCATCGCGCGCGAGCACAACGACCGCCTGTCCTTCTGCCTGAAGATCGGCGCGCTGGATTGGGAGCAGGCCGAGCGATGGGGTGACCTGCACCTCGCCGTCGGGCTGGGGCGCGCGCTGCGCCGGCTGGGTCATCGATGGCGGGTCGACGTCCGGCCCGAGTGGGACGCTCCGCAGAGTTCGAGCTTCGACGTCGCGATCCACCTGCACGGCCGTGGCGAGTACTCGCCGGTCCCGGGGCAGTTCAACGTGCTCTGGGTGATCAGCCATCCCGAGACCTTCAGCGAGGCGCAGGCCGACGGCTACGACCTTGTGTGCGTTGCGTCGGAGCCGTTCGCCGCCTCCCTGGAGGGGAGGATCTCGACCCCGGTGCGGGTGCTCGAGCAGGCGACCGATCCCCGGGTCTTCTTCGCCGACTCCGATAGCGACCCGGCCTTCGTGCGCGAGCTCGTGTTCGTGGGCAACTCCCGTGGCGTCCGGCGCAAGCTGCTCGATGACCTTCTCCCGACGACTCACGATCTCGCGGTCTGGGGAGGCGGCTGGGAGGGCACCGCGGTGGAGTCCCACCTGCTGGGCGAGTACCTCCCCAACCATGAGCTGCGCAAGGCCTACAGCTCGGCGGCGATCGTGCTCTGCGACCACTGGCCCGACATGCGAGACGCCGGCTTTCGCTCCAACCGGCTGTACGACGCGCTTGCGTGCGGGGCGCTGGTCGTCTCAGATCGCGTCGCCGGCCTCGACGGCTCGCTCGGCGATGCGGTGCTGACCTACGAGGATTCGGGCGAGCTCGGTCCCTTACTCGAGCGCCTACTTGCCGACCCCGCCGAGCGAGCGCGCCGCCGGCACGGCGCCAGAGAGCGAGTCCTCAGCGGCGAGACGTTCGACGACCGAGCCCGGGATCTGCTCCGCTGGGTGCGCGTCGGAGCGCAGGAAAGCGACTCCCCGGCCGCTCCGGCGGCGGCGGCCGCGGCCGCGGCCGGAGCGTGAGGCGCAGGTAGACCGTGTCGCGATCATCCCGGGCGAGCTTGACGACGCGGGGCGTGTCCGGACACTCAAGCGGTCACAGCACGGAGCCGCCGACGGCAGTCGTCGATGGGCGCTTGGAAGCGGTTCGCGATGGTCGCGTGAGGGGCTGGGCGTGGACCGCCGACGATCCGGCCGGACGGCTCCGGGTGCGCGTCATCGTGGATGGCGAGCCGGTCGCCGGCACGGTGGCTGGGCTGCACTGGCCGAGGCTCGAAGCGGCCGGGATCGGTGACGGCGCGCATGGCTTCGACGTCGCCTTGCCGCCGTCGCTCGGCGACGGGGGGATGCATGCCGTCCAAGTGCTGGCCGGCCCGGATGACACTCCGCTCCGTACTGACCTCGCGTTCTCGGCCGGGGTCGCAGCGGGCAGTCCGTTCGCCGGCACCGACTTCATCCCGGTCGATCTTGCACAGAATCCCTCCAAACGAGATGTGACTCAGGCTGGTCAGTCGGGGACGCCGGCCGATCTGCCGGCGTCCGCGCCGCGACTCGCCGCCTCCGAGGCGCTGCAGCGGCCGTCAGCTCAAACTCGGGGTGCGCTGCTCCGCTTCGTCCAGGGCGCGAGGGGCGTCACGTGGTCCTCGTACGCGCCGCGAACCGCGACGGCGCCGCAGTGGCTGCTCGCGGCGGGCTGTATTGCCTACTTTTTGCTGGCTGTATATCTGACCCGGCGCTTCAGCTTCTTCCAGGACGACTATGCGATCCTCGACATGCGTCGAGCGTGGAACGCCAACGCATTCCTGGTGCCGGACAACCAGCACCTGCTGCTGACGTTCCTGCTCTTCTACAAATTGCTGTTCGTGACCGTCGGCCTGGGCACGTTCTGGCCGTACCAGCTGCCCGTGTTCGGAGCGCACATCGCCCTTGTCGTCGCACTCTACGTGCTGGCCGCGCGGCGATCGGGACGGTGGATGGCGCTGGTGCCGGCGGGGCTGATGCTGGTCGTGTTCCCTGGTTATGAGGACATGCTGTGGTCGATCAACGTCAGCCTGGCCGGCGCGGTGGCGGCCGGCCTGTGGGCGCTGGTGTGCCTCGAGCGCCGCGACCGCCGCGGGGACATCTGGGCGTGCGTGCTGATCGGGCTCTCGGTCTCAACCTTCAGTACCGGCCTGTTCATCACCTTCGCAATCGGGGTCGGACTGGCGATCACGAACTGGCGGAGACTGTGGGTGGTGGGGGTTCCGCTGCTGCTCTACGCGCTGTGGTACTCCCACTACGGTCAGAGCGACATCGTCTGGTCCAACGTCTCGAGCGTTCCCAGCTACGACCTCCACATTGCCGGCTATGGCTTCGCGGGGCTGCTCGGGATGAGCTCCTCGGTGTTTGGTAGCAGGGCGCTGATCGTGGGCTATCCGCTGCTCGCGGCCGCCGTCGCCTGGCTCGTCTATCAAGGCGTCCACCGGCGCCTGACCTGGCTGACGATCGTCGGGGTGCTGGCCGCGGTCGGGTTCTGGACCGGTACGGCGCTTGCCCGCGCCTCCTACGGTGAGCCGGACGCGTCGCGCTACCTCTATTCCAGCGCCGCCTTCATCCTGCTGGCCGGGTCAGGCGCGGTGCTCTCGCGCAAGCTCGGTGTGGGGGCAGCGATCGCGATCGGGCTCTGGGCCCTCGTGACCCTCGCCCACGCCGTGTTGGGTCAGCCGGACGCGTCGAGCTACCCCTACTTCAGCGCTGCCCTGATCGTTCTGGCGCTGGCCGGTGCCGTTGGCCCGGGGAAGGCGACCCGGCGGGCGGCGATCGCCCTCGCCGTCGCCGTCGCCGGCGTGGCGATCGTCTCTGTGGGCCTGACACCGCTGCGCGGCTACGCGACCGAGCGCACCACGATCGACGCTCTGGTCAGAGTCCAGCTCGGCGCCACCCAGATGGCAGGCCCCGCCGGAGACCCGGGCTACGTCATCGATTCGCGCTTCATGGGCGGGATCACGGTCGGCGACTGGTTGGCCGTGGTGCACGAGCTCGGTTCGAATGCGTTCACCCCAAGCAAGATCGAGCAGATGCCGGCTTGGTACCAGCACGATGCGGACGCCACGCTGATCGGGGCCGAGGGCATCACCTTGCGCCGCGCGGTCGGGCCGCCGGCCGGGGCGGCATGCGCGCGCCTTCGCGGCTCGGGCTCGCCGGCGCTGCTCAGGCTCCGCATCGCTCCGGGCAGCATCGCCTACGTCACCGCCGCTCGCGGCTCTGCGGTCAAGGTGTGGCTGCGACGACTCAGCCATGACTTCCCCTCGCAAGTTCAAGAGGTGCTCCCGGCCGGCGCCCGGGCGCGCATCGTGTTCCCGCATGACGCGTCGTCGCTTCCATGGGGGCTCCAGTTGGGTACCGCGCTTGCGTCCCCCGCCACCAGCGGCCCGCATGCCATGGTGTGCCTCGCCGGCGGTGACGCGGCGACGGCCTTGTAGATCGTCGGTCGCATGACAGCGCCTGAGCGCGCTAACGAGACCAAGCAGCCTCGCGTGCTCGTCGGCGAGCGCTTCAAGTTTGAAGCTTGGGCGCTTCCGGCGTTCCTCGGGTGGAATGCCCGCCACGGTGGTGTAGAACGGCGGTCGATGACAGCGGGGCCGTCGCAGCGAACAGTTGTTCGCCCACAGACGGTTCAGCGAGCGGACGTCCGTGTTCGAGCGTGAGTTGCGAGGGCGGCCGGATTTGTCTGAAAGCGGTCGCACTGAGCAGCAGCCAGGCCTCGGCTCGCACAGGCCTGAGCTCCTGGGGTGTGGCCGGCACAACGTTTGGCAAGTGGGACGAACGAACCGTCAAGCGTCCACGCCTTTCGTCCGACCACGAGGCTAGGCGAAGAAGGAGCCGTCCTCTGAGATGAACTGGATCACGACCATAGGGCGCTCCTGCTCGATCACGGGGTAGGGCATGGCGTCGGTCACCTCGACGAGCGTTCGCCCGAAGCTCTCGGCCAGGAATGGCACCAGGCGCTGAGCTGGACCGTCGTGCAGTACCACCGCCCGCGGCAGATCGGCGCCGTTGCCGTGCTCAAGTAGCGCGCCACCGCTTCCCAGCTGCGCTGCGAGCTCTGTCGGCAGCGGGACGTACATCGCCGTGAGCTGCTTGCGCGCCAGATCGGCGTCGCGGTCGGCGATCTCGTCGCTGGTGGCGACGAGCACCGCCTCTCCGCCGAGTAGCGTCACGCGCTCGCGCAAGCTCAGCTGATCGGTGCTTTCCACCAGGGTCCCGAGCTCGAGCGCCGCGGTCGACGGCGGTTGCACCGCCGCGAAGCGCTTGGCCAACTCCTTGGTTACTGCCCGGGCGGCGTGGAAGGCCCCATTCCAGGTCAGTTGGTCGCCCTGGCGGAGGAACGCCCGTCCGTGGCGCCTGGCGTGACGCAGGACCGCGAGCAGGTCCAGGATCTCAAACCTGGCGTCCTCGCGCAGCACGGCGCTGAGCTGATCAGCCGGTCGGCCTTCTGGTTCCAGGGTCAGCCCGGGCGGGAGATGCTCGGCGTAGACGGCCGCCTTGTTCGGCATCGTCGCCACCAGATAGCCGACGCCAAGCTCCTTCAAGCGCTCCTCTCTCGCCTGTAGCACCCGAACCTGCGCCCTGGCTTTGTCCGCAGATGCCGGCCGCGTGCCGAGCACGCGGGCCAGCCGCTCCGGGCCCTCGTAAGCAAACAACCAACCCCCGGAGCCGAGCAATGCCTGCGGCACGCTGGGCCTGGGGGGCAGCCAGTGCGCGGACTCACGCGCCCGTGATCCAGTCTCGTCCCGGCGCAATGCCTCGGCGCCGCCGTTACCGCCGCCATCCTCGTCGACCCGCGGCCGCGCCATGCCGATCTCTCCTGGCTCGACGGTCAGGATCAGCCGCTGCCCTTCCGGGTCCCCGCTCGGATCGGCGTGGTAGTTCTCGGCCAGGGGAAGGATCGTGCCGTCGGCGCACGCGCGAACCGTCACGAGGTGCTCGCTGCCCGGCTCGAGCGGCTGCGGAAGCTTGACCCGGAACGCGTGCCGCCCGTCGCCGATCCCCCTCCTGACCAGGTCCCCTCGATTCAGGTCCGCGAGGCAGCGCCCGAGCTGCACAGCGTCGATTCGCGCGTCGAGCTCAAGCCGGTCTCCGGGCCGGGCTGGGTCGTGCGCCCATCCCATCAGGAAGCCCCGACGCACCCCGTCGACGCGGCCCTCAGTCGTCATCACGATCCTCCCAGGTGCACGAGTATCGGTTTATCGACATCAAGTCGGAGTCCCCGTCACGGGCTCGGAGACTCCGGCCGGCTCTGGCGCCGGGGCCGACGCTGTCGCCTCCCGAACGGTGCCGAGGGTCTGCAGCAACTCGGTGGCGGCCACGCGCAGCAAGCGGCCCGCGGTGACCTCGTTCCACGCTCGGGTTCGCATCCGGTCACGCAGTTCCGCGTCCTGGGCCAGGCGAACGATCGCCTCAGACCAGGCGGCGACGTCGTTGCGGCGCACCAGGCCGGTACTCCCGTCCACGACCGTCCGGTAGGGCTCCAGGTCGGAGTAGACGCCCGGTAGCCCGAGCCCCGTGTACTCGAGGAACTTGAGATCGCTCTTGTGGCGGTTGAACGGGGTGTCGAGCAGCGGCGCGACGCCGATGTCCCAGTCCGCCCGCCAGCGCCTCAGCAGCGCCACGTAGTCGGGATAGCTCGCCTGCCCGGCTGGGATCTCGCGCCGGTGGTACCACGCCTCCCCGGTGCCCCGGGGCTCCCCGCCGACGACATCGAGTTCAAGCCGTCCGGGGAGCTCGGAGCGCAGTTGCGTCATCACCTCGTGCAGGAACTCAAGATCGTCCGCGTGGCTTGGAGAGCCCGCGTAAACCAGCCGGATCGGACGGTCGGGCTCGGCCGTCCCCGGACCGGGTGGCTCCCCGCCGGTTCCGGTGAGGAACAGGCGTTCATCAAGTTGATTGGGGACCACGACCACGCGACGGCAGAGCTCGCCGATCGTCTCGGCGAGCGCCGGAGTCGAAACCGTCACCAACGCGGCCGCGTCGAGCATGAGGCGCATCGACTCGACCTGCGCCGCGAAGTGCTCGGCGTCGCCGTGGTCCGATGCGAGTAGGTGGTCGTCCAGGTCGAGGACCAGCGGGAGTTGCCGGCGACGGAGCTCATCGAGAAACGATGATGCCTGGTCGGAGGGCACCGCGTGCCGCTGGACGAGGACCAGGTCGGTGTCGTCGAGAGTCAGGTCGGTGAGGCCGATCCGGACGCGGGTGCGCAGCTTCCATTCCACCTCGGGATGCCGGTAGCGGCGCATGACCCGCACGTAGGCCGACGGGAACCGGCCCGGGACGACCGCGGTCATCCTCCAGATGCCGCGCTCGAGAGGCTCGCCTCGCGCGTGGGCGGGCGCTGCGACGCAGCGCCGCCGATCGAGCACGTCCCGATAGAGGTTCGAGTAGCGCTCGGCCATCTGGGCGACCGTCGGAATGTCGTGCAGCGTCGCGCGTGCGGTCTCGTCGGCATAACGCCCGGGATCGTCGGCCGCACCCAGCACGGCGTGCAGGGCTGCGGCGGGGTCGTCGTGGGGAATCAGAAACCCACCCCCGTGTGCGCGCACCCGTTCGCCGAGCGCGCCGATGTCGGTGGCCAGCACCGGGACGCCAGCGCCCCAGGCCTCGGTGAGGGCGTGGTTGTAGGTCTCGGCCACGACGGAGAAGATGCCGATGAAGGCCGGCCGGATCTCGGCGACCCGCTTCAGGAAGTCCTCGCGATCGTAGGTGCCGTGCATCACTCCCATGTCGCGCCACTGGGCCGCAACCTCCCCGAGGAAGTGCAGCTCGAGTCGCCCACCGGTGTCCAGCCGGCGCATGACCTTGATCAGCTCGGCCCCCTTGTGGCGGTCGAGGTTGCCGGTCACGAGGATCCGGACCTTGGCGCCGGGCACGGGCCGCCTGGCCAGCTGAGAGGCCTGCTCGAGGTCGCGTCCGTGCTCGATCAGCTCAAAGCGCGCCGAGCGCATCGCCGGGAGCGAGCGCCGGTGGACGTCGCGCGCGTGCGGCGAGGTGGTGATGAACGCGTCGACGCAGCGTAGGACCGCATCCATCTCCTCACGCCACTGGTAGACGAACGCGTGCTTCAGCGGCGGCAGCGGGCCGGCCTTCTTCAACGTCGGGCAGGTGCCGTGGCCCGGCGAGCACTGACCGCCGCAGTAGTGACCCGTGTTGTCAAGGAGATGGATCGTCGGGCAGATCGTGTAGTGGTCATGGACCGACATGACGACCGGAATGGCCAGGTCGGCCGCCATCTTGGGCGCGTCGAGCGTGTGCTTGAACACGTGCCGGACATGTACGAGCTCCGGCCGGGAGCGGGCCAGCGCCTCGCGGAAGGCATCGCGGTAATCCGGGCGCGAGAAGTCCCCCAACAGCACGGCGCGCTCGAGGGCCCACTCCCGGAGCACCTCGAGCTCGCCGTTGACCAGCTGCTGCAGGGTCAGCGTCCAGCGGTCCGAGCTGAAGATGAAGCTGTCGAATTCCGGCTCCAGGGCGCGCACCAGATCCAGATTCGTGGCGACGGCGCCGCCGCCGCCCTCATGGATCACGAACAGCAGCCGGGGCCGCACCGCGGCCTGCCCCCGGGCCAGCGCGCGACCCGCCTGCTCGCGTACCGCCGCGATCGCGTCACCGCTAAGGAACTTCCTCACCCGTTCGCGGTAGTCGGGATAGAGCTCCTCCAGCTTGGCGCGCCCGGCCGCGCTCAGAGCGGCCTTGGCCTTGCCGAACGATGCCTCGCGCTCGTGGTGGACGTAGGTGCGGCCGTCCACGACGTGGCTCCAGCCGCGCTTGGTGGCCCGCATGCAGAAGTCGTTCTCCTCTCCGTAGCCGCGCGGGAACGCCTCGGCGTCGAAGATCCCGACGTCGCTGATCACCGCCCACTTGATGTACAAGCAGAAGCCGTTCCCCGTGGGCGTCTCGGGTAGCTCCGGGCTGCCCTGCGCCGCCAGCAACCGAGCGACATCTGCACTGCTGAGCTGCACGGGCAGCCGGTTCGGGGCGTCGACCTGCGGGACCGAGAAGGCCCCGGCGTTGTCCGAAATGGGCGTCACCGTGCCGATATCGCGGGCCGAGTACGCGCTGGCGACCAGCTGCTCGAGCCAGCGAGGGCCGACGGCCGTGTCCGAGTTGAGCAGCACGACATCGCCGGTGCAGCTTCGCAGCGCGCGGTTGACCGTCGCGGTGAACCCGAGGTTCTCGACGTTTCGCAGTACGCGGACGCCCTCGAGGTTGGCCGCCATCTCCAGTGGCTCGCCGACCCGTGGATCGGTGCTCGCGTCATCGATCAGCAGCAGCGATGCGGGGTAGGTGGTGTGACGCGCGAGCGCCCACAGGCATCTGTGCAGCTCCGCGTAGGCGTTGTGGACCGGTATCACCACGGTCACCGACGCAGGCTCGGCGCCCCCGCGGCGCCGCCGCGAGATCGTCGACTCGGGACCACGCGGAGTCTTCAGCCACCAGGGCAGGGGCTCGTCGGTCTCGCCCAGGCGCCGAGCTTCGGCCGACAGACGCGCGAGCTCCTCGCCAAGGTGCGCGCTCTGGTCCAGCTGGGCGCTCAAGCGGGCTTCGAGGTCGTGTTCGTCGCTCATCCGGGCAACCCGTCGCTGTGACCGCCCGGCTCGAGGCCGCGTTCCATGCGGACGATGATCCGCTCCAGCGCGTCGGTCCCGCGCTGACGCCGGAAGGTCAGCATCCACGCGGTGCGAGCCAGCCGATGTCCCACCCGCCAGGCTTGCGAGCCCGCGACGAGTCGAGCCTGATCGGCCATCCACCTCCGGTCCTCCATCAGCTCGGTGCGAGCCGCGGCAGCCAGTGCTTCGGTGGCTGCGAGGCGGTGCTCGAGACGTTCCTCCCGACGCGTGCCGGCGAGCAGCTTGGTGCCGATGCGAGCCAGCGCCTCCGACACCGACCGCACGGCCTCCGTCTCGGCGAGCAGCCGCGCATCGAGCTCGTCGAGCGCGGCCGCCATGCTCGCTCTGAGCTCGCCGGCACGGTTCGTCCGCTCGGCCAGCGTGCGCTCCAGGTGCGCTCGATCGAGGCTCGCCCGGCCGAGCTCCAAGTCCAGGCGGCGCAGGAGCGCCTGCGCCGCCGCTCCCTCTCCGAGCCCATCCCAGACTTCGGCCAGCGCGCCGCCCGGCGTCAACCGGACGTCGGGGGCGAGCACCGCCAGGCCCCCAAATCCCTCCAGGAACCGGGCCCGCCAGCCAACGGTGGCGAGCAGGGCGTCGACGGCGCCCCGCACGCCGTTGGCGGCTCCGCCGGGCTCCAAGGCGTAGGCGAGATCAGCCGCCTCGGCGCTCAGCCACGCCTCGTCGGGGTCAGGCAGGCAGCGCGCATAGGCCCGCCGGTCGGCTGCGGGTATCCGATCGGGGTCTCGATATCCGTCGCGATCGGCGTGCGGCCAGCCCGTTGCGCTGACCACGATCACCGGGGGGCCGAGGTTGCCTCCGACGGGTGGCGGGCCCGATGCCACGGCGGCCGCCAGACATGCGGCGACCAGGTGGTAGTTGGCATCGCCGGAGACCACGACAGCGTCGGTGAGCTCGTCAGCCGAGTCGGCGAGGTCGTAACCGAGGTTCTTGCTGTGCCGGCGGACGAGCGACGACAGCTCGTCATCACCGGGCGTCCAGACGCGACGCGGGGAGAGCGCCTCCAGCAACGGCTCGACCGCGCCGGGCCAATGCTCCTGCGGACAGACCGGCGCCATCGGTTACGAGCGCGCTTCCTCGAGGACCTCGAGCTCCTCGAGCTCCTGGGCGACCACCGGTTCTGAGGCGGTGATCTCGCTCCAATGCTCCGCGGGTAGCGAGCGGATCGCGTCGAGCGCCCGTTCGAGCTGATGCAGCTCGAACGGATCGACTCCGGCCGCCCAGAGCTGGCGTGCGGGTGGCGCCACAGGGCGATTGAACAGGAACGATGCGATCAGCCCATCCGCGGGCTGCGCAGCGCCACCGGTCGAGAGGCTGCGAAGGGCGCCGACGAGCCGGCGAGGCGCCTCGCCCGGTTCGATCCCGAGCCGCTCGGCGGCTTCTCCAGGTTGCGCTCCCCGCCGCGCGACTTCGTCGAGCAGCTCGAGCGCCGTGGCGTCGACCGGCCACGGTCCGAGCGGCAGATCCGGCCCTGGCCCGACGACCGAAGCCGACCAGTCCTTGGCCGACGCGGAGCACAGCGTCCTGAAGGCCGCTTCGATGTCGTGCATCTCGGTCGGCTCGACCCCTTGCTTCTGCAGCTCTCGTCCCATCCCGTCGCGCTCGGTGACCCCTACGTCGGCGAGCAGAAAGTCGGCGATGGCGAGATCATGCTGATCCGGCGGTTTCGACTGTGACAGGCGACGCAGCGCCGACACGAGTCGAACTCGCACCGTGGCGTCGGGGATCCCGGTCAGCGCCACCACGCGTGAGGTCGGCTCTCCGTCACGGGCGATCATGATCAGGATTCGGCGCTCTGTCCCCGGCAGGGTGGCGATCCGCTCCAGGAGGACCTCGGGTCGAGCCCGGGAATGCATGGTCCGCTGCAGGACCGCCCAAACCTGGCTCAGATCGCTCGCCGGGATCACTCTGGTGACGATCAGGAGCACCGGAAACAGAGCGACGGAGGCCAGCTTGAGCAGCGGGCTGAGCTCGCCGGCGAGCTTTGCCAGCGGAGCACCAATCGCCCAGCAGGCACCGCCGATCACCAGCAGCGTCGAGACGCGGCGAACATCGACGGGAGGCAGCACCCCAGCGACGGCGGCGAACAGCAGAATCACGGCGGTCCCGGCGAGCCCCCCGACGATGTCGGCGCTCGCCACGCCATATCCACCGAGCGACGGCCCGAGCACCAAGCTGGTCGCGATCAGAGCCCCTGCCGAGATCAGAGCGGCGAAGCCGTAGATCACGTACCGCCAGGGGAAGCTGCTGGTTCTGGCGATCACCAGGAACAGCCCGTAGGCGAGGTAGCCCGCTCCGGTGATCCCGACGAATCCGCCGGCTTTGCCGTAACTGGCGGAGAACAGCCCGATCAGCGGGGTCGCGACCGCGGTGAGGATCAGGACCAGGAACACGCCCACGACGAGGTAGTAGGTCAGGAACGCGGAACGCATCCGCTCACGGCCCTGTTCCTCGTAGGCGGCCTGAAACAGGCTGGACCACTCCAGCGGCGACCAGGCCATCAGGAACGCGCTCACCCCGTAAGAGACCGCGCTGGTTATGTTGGTGGCCAGGTTGTAGATACCGGCCTGGGCGGAGTTGGCGACGCGTGAGAGGAGCACCACGTCCCCGTTGTGCAGCACGTAGAGGCCGATCACCATGGCGGCGAAGTTGGCGCTTGACCGCGCAATCGAGACACCGGCGTGTCGGTCGAGGACCAGGACATAGCTGTGACGGGTCACGACGAGCCCATACGCCACCGAGACCAGCGTCGCGATTGCCGTGGCCGCGACGGCGCCCGTGACGCCGGCGCCGCTGGCCACGAGCGGCCAGGCGATGGCGATTGCCAGGGTCGTCCGCAGCGTGTAGACCATCGCGAACGGCGTGTGCCGCCGCTCCCACCGGGCGATGTTGGAGACCAGCCGCCAGACCGAGCCGAAGCCGGCGGAGGCGGCCAACCAGATGATCGCCGCACCCTCGTGACGGGAATGGAGCAGCAGGCGTGAGAGTGGCGTGGCAAACGGGACGACCGCGAGGATCGCGAGCGTGGCGATGATCGCGCTGAGCACGATCCCGGTGCCGAGTGTGCGCGGACGCTGACTGGACCCGACGAGCTCGGCGAGGTCCACGTCGACGCCCTCGTCCGAGGAGCCCCAGACCTGGCGCTCGACGCCACGCAGGAAGAGCAGGTTGAGGACCACGCTGGTCAGCCCCGAGATCACGAACAGGACGGCGAGACGGCCGTACTGGGACGTGGTCAGGTAGCTGGTGAGGATCACAGCGTTCAGCAACCCGAGCGGGAAGATCGCGCCGGTGACCATCGTGTAGAAGATCGAGTCGCGCCCCATCCGGGCCGCCATCTCGACCACCAAGTTCGACCCCTGCCTGCCCTTCCGCCGGCGCGAGCCGCGGCTCGGCCCGGTCCGGGTGGGACTCAGGACCGGGGCTGACATGCCACTAGTATGTCCGGGGTTGGAGCCCTGTCCGTTCTGTGGATCGACCGAGCGCCGCGAGCATGGGGGGCGAGCCAACGCGGGATGCGCCGAGTGCGGCTCATTGGAGCGCCACCGGGCGCTCGTGCTCCGTTTGGGCGCCGAATTGCAGCCACGCGCATCGGCACGGTGCCTGGAGCTCGGGCCGCGAAGCCCGGAGGTGTTCCGGGGATATCTGTCCCGGCGCGGTTGGGAGTACACCGGCACCGACCGCTGGGACGTCCGCGGCAGCAACGATCAGGAGGCGTTCGGGTACTACATCGACTACGACGCCGATGCCACCGATCTCAGCTTCGCCGCCAGTGGTGCCTACGAGCTGTTCATCGCCCAGCAGGTGATCGAGGCGGTGGTCGACTATCCGGCGGCGCTCGACGAGGCCTCCCGGGTGCTCGAGCCGGGCGGTCGCGCGCTGCTGCAGGTCGTGTGGGAACCCAACCGGGTGCAGTCCCTGCGCCGGCCTCGCGATCGCCACGGCAGCGTGTGGTCGTTCGGGCAGGATTGGATCGAAGGGCTGCAGCTGCGCTTCGCGCAGGTGGAGCGCGTAACGCTGGCCGAGGACGACTACCGCGGAGAGCTGTTCGTCTGCCGGCGCGGAGACCGATTCAGTTGACATCGGCTGGGTCGGCAATCGTCCAGGCCAGGCGGGCATCCCATCGCTCGGTGAACAGCCAGTCGTTGAACCGTGCTGCCGCCGGGGACTGCCCGCTCGGCACCTCGGGCCGGTCAAGGTTGTAGAGCTCGGCGTCGGGGCAGTACCAGATCTCGCCGCCGTCCTCGGCGAGTCTCATGCACAGGTCGCCGGCTTCGTCGCCCGGACCCAGATACAGCTCCGAGAAGCCGCCGCAGGCGTTGAAGCGCTCGGCGGCCACCACCATGCAGGAATCCGAGACGGCCTCGACCGGCCGGGCAAAGCTGGCCGCCCGCAGTGTCCGGGCGAGGCCGGCGAAATCCAGTGTTCGCCGCCAGCGGGCCGGAACGCCACGCCGGACGTAGCTGGCGCCGGCATGGGCGATCGAGTCATCCTCGTGCAGGAGCTTGGCGCCGACGGCCCCGATCGTGGGGGAGCTGTCGTAGTGGGAGCGCAGAGCCTGCGCCCAGCCCGCTGTCCTCGGTAGCACGTCGCCGCTCATCAGGATCAGGCAGGCGCCTCTGGCCACCGAGGCGCCGAGGTTCAAGCCGCGCACCCGCCGGGCGGGGCGCGACAGCTCCATCACCCGAAACGGCAGGCCGTAGAGCAACTGCAGCTCCTCGGCGACCGCACCCAGCTCGTCGCTGCCGCTGCGGGCAACCACGAAGATGATCTCCATGGCGGAGATGTCCGGCACACGCACAAACTGGGCCAGCTGATGCTCGATCCGATCGACGCGCCGCACCGCGATCACGAGCGATGTCTCCGGCGACGCCGGGACCGGTCCGAATTCGACCGTCCGCTCGATCTGGGCCTCGTGGCTGCCGCAGCGCAGCCGAGCGAGCGCAGGAAGCATGAGCTGGCTGAACACGGACTCGTCCGGGGACGTGCCCCGGATCTGCTCCAGCACCAGGTCTGAGACCTTGGCCCCGTCGAATTGCACCGGTCCGGCCGCGGTTTCCTGGACCGCATCGCCGCTTGCCGTCCGGAGCTCGACTCCCCAGCCGGTGGGGTCGACGCTGGGCTGCTCGAGCTCGACGAACGCGTGGAACCCGAGGGTCGAGCTCGTGTCGTCGTCCTGCAGCCGCTCGGCCAGGTCCGGGCGGGGGTGAAACGTGACCGCCCCCGGGCGCGGGGTTCTGCGAGCGCCCTCCGGGGACACGGCCGTCAGCTGCACTGCTTGCGGCTGCGCCGTGTGCACCCAGCCCGTCAGCCAGAAGCCGTGGGCGTCGAGCGCCAAAACGTCCTCGAGCTGCGCGACCAGCCGGTCCCCCTGCGTGGTCATACCGCCAACGAGTCGTGCTGGCGAGCCATGAGCTCGCGATAGTAGGCCGAGATCGTCACCAGGTGGTCGTCCATCGGATGCGCCCCCACGATCTGGCCGGCCAGCGTATCCCACAGCTTGGGCGTCGACACAGCGCGGGCGATCGTATCCGCGAGACTGCGCGGATCTCCGACGCGGAAGTGCAATCCGTCGACGCCGTCGCGCACCTTCTCGGCCATGCCGCCGATGTCGCTGCAGATCACGGGGCGTCCGCACATCATCGCCTCCTGGATCACCAGCGGCGAATTCTCCCACCAGGTCGACGGAACCACCACCCAGTCCACCGCCCTGATCAGGGGCGGCAGCCGTGCGTGCTCGTAAGTGCCGGGGAAGCGGACGTTCCCGGCCGTGTCCTGCACCAGCTTGGCGATCTGCTCCTGAAATGGCTCGGGCGTGAACTCGAGATTGCCGCCGTGCAGGAGCAGCTCCACCTGCGTGCCCTCCTCACCGAGAATGCGCATCGCCTCGAGCAATACCTCGACGCCCTTGAACGGCGTGATCTGGCCGAAGAACCCGATCCGACGGCGCCGGCCGGCATCCGGCGGGTCATCGCTGGGCGGCAGCGGTAGCCGGCCGTACTCCTCGTAACGGATCTTCTCCTCCGGGATCCCCCACTCGATGAACAGCCGGCGCAGCTGCTCACTGGGAGCGATGAACAGGTCGACATGCTCGAGGGCCGCCTTGATGAACCGCTCGCGCAGCAGGAACGACTGCGCCGAGATGTTCGGGAAGCACTCGTGGCATCTCAGCGGCGAGGCGTGGTCGCAGAGCTCGCCTCCTGCCCCTCTGACGTCGTCCGTGCGCACCATCTTGCCGTTGCGGTGACAGATCGGCATGAACTCGTGCAACGTGTAGAGGATCGGGGCCTCCGGAAGCATCCGGCGGGTCACCCGCAGCATGTCGAGCCCCAGGAACAGCGTGTGCTGGAAGTGCACGACGTCCGGCATCTGGGCCTCGAGGAACTGCCGCCAATCGTCGATGTAGAGCCCCTTGCGGCGCGCGGTGCCGAGCAGGAAGTCCCATTCCTCACGACGCGTGTAGAAGGAGTACTCACGCGGATCGAAATCGATCACCCCGAACCGGGTGCCTTCGTTGGGGAGCTGATCCGAGAATGGCGGACCCGCCTTGGTCACGAAGATCGGGTCAAACTCGCCGGCGTCCCGTACGGCGCGGAACAGCTCGTGCGCGTACATCTCACCACCCCCGGCGCGGACCCCCGGGTGGTTGTGACAGATGTAGAGAACCTTCGGCATCGCGCTCCGCGACTCAGCAGGCCGCAGTCGTCTGATCCAGATGGTTGTGAACGACGTGGCGAATCATGGGCGACATGGAGAACCTCCCGCTCCGCAGCACACCCCGGCCACGCGGGTGTCGAGATTCTACCTGGGCCGGCGCCGCCGCCAACTGCATCGAGCATCTGAACATGCAGACGGCCCGGTCTACCGTCGATCTGGTGGGAGACGGGCCGTTGGTGGCCCGGCCGGGTTCCGCGACGGAGGGCTCGACGCGTTCGATGCACGAACCGATGAGCCGCTCCTCGGGTCGGCCGCGATTAGCCGACCGGATAACCAAGTCTCTCGAGGGTGTCTCCGGCAAGCTCTTCGAAGCGCTGTCGCTCACGGGAGGTCATCTCAGTGCGCCAGCGGCCGATACTGCGGGCGTCTGGGGCAAAGCGAACACGAGCATGGATCTGCGTACGACGTCCGGCTGATATGCCCCCCGACGTCGGTAGGTCCTTCTCCTCGGAGAGCCGCTCGCTGGCACGTGTGTGGCTGGTCAGCATCTCGCGGCGGAAGTCCAGATCGAGAATCCCGCACAGCCGTTGCAACTCAGGCTGGACATTTACCACCAGGTCCTCGTACCTGACCTCTGTGTAAGGAAGCGTCCTGCCAGCACGGCGACCGACCTCGATCCGCTCCTTCCACCAAACCGCGGCTTCCTCTACTGACCGTGGTCCGAACCAGAGTGGAAGGACCGACAACGCCGCATCGCGGCCATCGCGAATGATGTGGATGAAGTGTGCCTCTGGAAAAAGCTCGGCGATCATTGGCATGTCCAGCACGTAGCGCGGCGTCTTGTCGCCCCAGCGCCGCTTGCCATGCTCCTCGGCATACATCGAGTAGAACATCCGCAGCACGTCCGCCAGCGTCGACGCCGAAACGCTGGCGAGCCGCGCCCGGAACCGGTCAGCGTCGATGTTGAAGTCGGGCCAACGTGGGTGGCCGACGAGCGCCTCGATGACGGCATCGTGAGGGTGCGCAGCCTCGTCCCAGATGCGCCCCAGCCACGGTATGAAGTGCGTTTCGGGAGGAATCGCGAGGTCGGGATGGGCGTCGAGCATCATACGCAGCAGCGTCGTACCGGATCGTGCCGCGCCGACGACGAAAGGTGCCGGCGTTGTGGCCGAGCTCATTCGTGCGACGATACCCGCCGTCGGGAGGATCAGTTCGCGATCGAGGGGCCCGGTGACCCGCGGCGCAGGCTAGACTAATGCTCGGTGTCGGGCGCAGCGAGGCGGAGATGATGTGAAGATCGTCGCTCTGCTTCAGACTTTCAACGAGCGGCGGTTCATCGCCAACTGCATCGAGCATCTGAACGCCCAGGGAGCCTCGGTTTACGTGGTGGACAACGAGTCGACCGACAACACCGTCGAGATCGCCGAGCGATACCTCGGTCGCGGCGTGATCGGGATCGAGCAGCTGCCCCGGGATGGGTTGTGGGAGCTGAGACGGCAGCTGGAGCGCAAGCAGGAGCTCGCTGCCGTGCTGGACTCCGACTGGCTGATGCACGTGGATGCGGACGAGCTTCGCGAGGCAGCCGACCCGCGCCAGTCGCTCGCCGAGGTCTTTCGCCGCGCCGACGAGATGGGGTTCAACGCGGTGAACTTCCTTGAGTTCGCGTTCGTGCCGACCGCCGAGTCACCGGATCACGACCATCCAGACTACGAGCAGACGATGCGACGCTACTACCCATTGGTGCCCGAATACCCGCATCGTCTCAACGCCTGGAAGCGCCAGGACGGAGCTGTGGATCTCGTCTCCTCAGACGGTCATAGGGTCGATTTCCCCGGGCTACGGATCTGGCCTCGCAACCTGTACATGCGCCATTTCCTGTTCCTCAGCGTGGAGCACGCGGCCGAGAAGTACACCCTGAGCCGCAAGTTCCCCAGCGACCGCCGCGAGGAGCCCAACTGGCGCATCGACCTGGACGTGTCGCGTATCAAACTTCCCCCCGAGCGGCTGCTGCGCCGCTACGTCCCGGGCCAACCGCTTGACCGCACCGAGCCGGTGGAGCATCACCTTCCGATGCCACGCCCGGTTAGCCATGCGTCGTCGACGAACAGGGTCTGACAGCGATGAAGATCGTCGCGATTCTGCAGACTCGCAACGAGCGGCGGTTCGTCGCCAACTGCATAGAGCATCTCCACGCGCAGGGTGTCTGGGTCTATGTCGTGGACAACGGCTCGACCGATGAGACCGTCGCGATCGCCGAGCGCTACCTGGGTCGCGGGGTGCTGGGGATCGAGCAGCTCCCCCGCGAGCAGGCGCCCGACCTGCCGGCGTCGTGTAGACGCAAGGAGGAGCTGGCCGCCACGCTCGACGCCGACTGGCTGATGCACATTGACGCGGATGAGCTGCACTTCTCGCCTGACCGGCGGCAATCGCTCACCGACGTGTTTCGCGCCGCCGACGAGAAGGGATTCAACGCCGTGAACTTCCTCGAGTTCACGTTCGTCCCAACCGCTGAGTCACCGGGTCACGACCATTCTCATTATGAGCACACGATGCGGTGGTATTACCCCTTTCAGATCGAGTTCCCGCACCGGCTGAATGCGTGGAAGCGACAAGACGGGCCCGTGAACCTCGTTTCCTCAGACGGTCACCGGGTCGAGTTCCCTGGGTTGCGGATGTGGCCTCGCAACCTGTACATGCGTCACTTTCTGATCCTCGGCGTGGAGCACGCACGCGAGAAGTACACCCTCAACGGCGACTTCTACCGCTCCAGTCCCGACATGGTCAGCTGGCGGCTCAAACTCGACGCCGCGCGCCTCAAGTTCCCGTCCGAGCAGCAGTTGCGTCTCTACGTGCCAGGTCAACAGATGGATCGCTCGGAGCCGCTGCGCTGGCATTTGCCGATCCCCAGGCAGTGACCCGCCCGCCACGCCAACGGTTTTAACCCGGCTCGGTGAGGAGTAGAGCGAGCGCGCGGGCGTATTCTGGCCACGACGGCAGCAGCAAGCGCACCTGCTGGCTACCCTCGGCGACTAACCGAGCTCTGCGGCTCGGATCATCGAGCAGCGCCAGAACGTGGTCGGCGAGGGCCTGCGCATCACCGACCGGGCTGACGAGCGCGGTGCGATCGTGGACCGCGTAATCACGGCTGCCACGATTATCGGTGGTTACGAGCGCGGCGCCACGGGCGAGCGCGGCGGCCCCCAGGAACCCGAATCCCTCCTCGCGAGCGCTCGTGACGTGGATCGCGCTGGAGGCAAGGATCTGCGCTACCTTGTCGAGCGGCGGGTGAAGCAAGAACTTCGTCGCGCCGTCGGCCGGCACGCCGCCGACCAGCGTGACCTTCACCTCAGGGCGTCGCTCCCGGACCAAGACCATCGCCTCGCTCAGCTCGAAGCAGCCGAGATGCGCGGGTACCTGGGCCACCCCGGTGACGTGCAGTCCGCGCTCTTCTTGGGGGGGGCCGGGCTCGAACAAGATCCGGTCAAGCCCCGGCGGGAGATGGATGGCTGTAGCGCCGTGGTCTCGCGCCAGTTCGCAGAGCCAACTGGATGCCGCGAACACTTCTCGGGCCCGGCCCAGGTTTGCCCGTACGGCCTCGTCTGAGGGCCGCTCAAACCCATCCAGCAGCATAATCGCTCGCCCGCCGGCGAGTAGCGCGCCACCGGGCATGTCACCAGGGTAAAGGACGACGTCGCAGTCTTCCCACAGGGCGGCGGTCAACGTGCTCCTTATCTGGATGTCGACGCCGGCCGGCTGCGCGCTCGGTAGCTGCGTCGCGATTAGGCGCACCGCGCACAGAGGCGCGAGGTGGCCGGCGAGCGCGGCGATCGCCTGCGTTCGTCCGATCTGGTCCGCGGTTGGCTGCGGGCTGATGAGGCCGACGCGGAACTCGGGTGACGGCAGGCCATGAGCCGCGGTCCGCCCGAGCCGGGTAATGCCCGCACCGAGCCCCACGATCTCCTGCGCCTGCTGCCGGTAGCGTGCTGCGAACGCCTGGCGTTCGTCGGGCCAACTGGAGCCGGCGCGGCGCTGGGCGAGAAGCTCATGGCGCTCGCGGGCGCGGGCGGCGAGCTCGTCCGCCAAGAGGACGGGATCGTGAAGCCGCATGATGCCTGGCCTGACTCCGCCGTGCCGTTTGAGCTCCGTTTGCGCACGATGGCGGAGCCAGGCGAGAAGCTGTGGGTGGTCAGGCCCTGGAGGTGATTCGTTCTGATCTGGTGCCGCGGCGGCGCGAATCCGCGCGTAGCAGTCATCCAACCGGTCCGTTGGCGCGAGCCTGAGAAACGCCAGCAGCGCCTCAAGCCAAGGCTCGTCCCCGGCGAGGAACGCGCCATATGGAAGCATGAATACGCGGCCGGCGAACCATTGCCGCTCCGTGTCTCTCACGAGCCTGACCGTCGTGCGCCAGGTCTCGAACTCGGGCTGCGGCGGGGCGCCCAACACCACGACGACCGACGGGCCGCCCAGTCGCCTGCCGATCAGCGGCAGCGTATGGGCGTGTGCAGGGTCCACATCGCCGGTGATGGCCAGCTGTCCCGTCTCGATGCGATGGCGCAGCCTGGAATAGAGGAGTTGACCTCGGATATCCGTGTCAACGGACAGCGGTGTAACCAGCCGTTCAGGCGCAAGCTGGAAGCGGTCGACGAGTCTGGAGATGTTTGCGTAGCGCTGGATTCCCAGTAGCACGTGCGGATGCTCATTGAGCAGCATCCCTGTTTCAAAGACGGACTCGTGCGGCGAGCCGGTGACGAACAGATGTCGGAAACCAGTCACAGGCCAACCTTAGCCGGGCACGGCCGCCGGGGAGTCTCCCACGCGGCGTCGGGCAGGGCTACTCCAGCTGCGGGCGAGCAGCTGAGGACCGCTACAATCATCCGCGCAAAACGCCAGGGGGGTTCCGATCCCGGTGCGAAGACTCCTCTACGTCGCCCACAATCACATGGCAATCCGTCCCGGCGGCGCGGAGGCTTACGCCGACGAACTGTGTCAAGCGGTCCGCGACGCCGGCGAGTTTGAGACGGTCTTCGTAAGCCGGTTGGGCCTTCCTCACTCGAGGGATCCCGGGCATTCTGGGACGCGGCTCGCACTCGGCGACGAGGATCCGAACCTGTACTACTTCCATACCGAGCTCTCTGAAATCGAGAGCCCGCACTGGGCTGCGCGCGATAAGCGTTTGTACACCGAGGACTGGCGGGCGTTCCTGGAGGCGGTCCGGCCGGACATCATTCACTTCCATGGCTCGGCCTTTTTCGGCTATGACATGCTCCGCGAGACGCGACGGACGCTCCCTGACGCGCCAATCGTGTACACGCTGCACGAGTTTGCGGCGATCTGCCATCACAACGGGCACATGGTGAGAACCGAGACCTACGAGCTGTGTGAGGCGGCGTCGCCGCGTCGGTGTCACGACTGTTTCCCGCAATTCTCGGTGCAGACCTTCTTTTTGCGCAAGCGGTTCATCAAGTCGACATTCGACCTCGTGGACATGTTCATCGCGCCGAGCGAGAGCGAACGCGATCGCTACGTCGAGTGGGGAATCCCGTCCGAGAAGATCCGCTGTGAGAACTACGGGCGCCTTCCGGTCGAGCCGCTTCCCGATCCGCCGGACGCGGGCCGGCGCCGGCGCATCGGGTTCTTCGGCCGGATCACCCATACCAAGGGGGTGGACGTCCTGCTGGAGGCGATGAAGATCCTGGAGAGCGAGGACGCCGACGTGCGGCTGACGCTGTGGGCCGCGAACCTCGACATGCAGTCCAGCAGCCTCCAGCAGAGGCTGAGCCGGCTGCTGGAGGAGACCGCCGGCTCAGTCCGGTTCGCCGGACGCTACGAGCAATCGGAGCTGCCCGGCCTGATGTCGTCTGTGGACTGGGTCGTGGTCCCGTCGATCTGGTGGGAGACCGGGCCGCTGGTGATCCACGAGGCGATGATGCACCGGCGCCCGGTGATCTGCAGCGATATCGGCTCGATGGTGGAGCGGATCCAGGACGGCGTCAACGGCCTGCACTTCCGCGTCCGGGACCCGGACAGCCTCGCCGAGACCATCCGTCGGGCCGTCGACTCACCCGGGCTGTGGGACCAACTCCGCGGTCAGATCACCAACCCTCACTCGATGCAGGACCACCTGCAGGTCATCACCGGCATCTACCGCCAACTGCTCGACGCGACGTCCGATCAGATGAGGTCTAGCCAGTCCAAAGCCGAGGGGCCAGACTCCGAGGCGCCAAGCCGAACCCTCGCACTCGAGCGGTAGATTGGGCCTGGGGGTCGCCGTGCCGACGGTTCTCTATGTCGCTCACAATCACATGACGATCCGTCCTGGGGGCGCGGAGGCTTATGCCGACGAGCTGTGCCAAGCGGTACGAGAGGCGGGCGAATTCGAGGCGATCTTTGTGAGCCGGTCCGGGCCGCCGCACTCGAGAGACGCTGGGCATACTGGTACGCGGCTCGGGCTTGCGGACCGGAACCGGCTTTATCACCTGTACTACTTCCATACCGAGACTTCGGAGGTCGAGGCGCTGCACCGGGCGGCGCGAGACAAGCGCTTGTTCACTCAGGACTGGCGGGCGTTCCTGCAGGCGGTGGCGCCGGACATAGTTCATTTCCACGGTTCGGCCCTGTTTGGCTACGACATGATCCGCGAGACGCGACGCACGCTGCCGCACGCCGGGATCGTGTACACGCTGCACGAGTTTGCCGCGATCTGCCACCACGGCGGCCAGATGGTGAGGACCGAGACCCACGCTCTGTGCGAGGCGGCGTCGCCTGGTCGATGCCACGATTGCTACCCGCAATTCTCGGCGCCGACGTTCTTTTTGCGCGAACGGTTCGTTAAGTCCGCCTTTGAGCTCGTCGACATGTTCGTCGCGCCGAGTGAGCAGCTCCGAAACCGTTACGTCGAGTGGGGCATGCCGCCCGAGAAGATCTGCGGTGAGAACTACGGGCGCCTTCCGGTGGAGCCGCGTCCCGATCCGCCGGACGCGGGCCGGCGCCGGCGGATCGGGTTCTTCGGCCGGATCACCCCCTTCAAGGGGGTCGACGTGCTGCTGGAGGCGATGCAGATCCTGGAGCGGGAGGAGGCCGGCGTGCGGATGACGCTGTGGGGCGCGAACCTCGACATGGAGTCCAGCGCCTTTCAGCAGAGGGTCGGCCGACTGCTCCACGAGACGGCCGGCTCGGTCCGGTTCGCCGGACAATATGAGCAGCCGGAGCTGCCCGGCCTGATGTCGTCCGTCGACTGGGTCGTGGTCCCTTCGATCTGGTGGGAGAACGCGCCGCTGGTGATCGACGAGGCGATGACGCACCGGCGGCCGGTCATCTGCAGCGGCATCGGTGGGATGGCCGAGAAGGTGCACGACGGCGTCAACGGTCTGCACTTCCGGGTCCGGGACCCCTTTAGCCTGGCCGCGACGATCCGCCGGGCTGTCGACTCACCCGAGCTGTGGGATCAGCTCCGCAGTCAGGCTCGCGACCCGCGGTCGATGGCGCAGCACCTAGAGGTCATCACCGGTATCTACCGTCGGCTGCTCGATGACCCGACGTCCGATCCGGCCGTCTCAGGCGCAATGGCGACGGAGCGGACCGCCTCCCCACCGCCCGGGCCGAGGCCTCGCAGCCGACAGTAGACTTGACGCCGGGTTCGCCGTGCCGAGGGTTCTTTACGTCGCTCACAGCCATATGACGATCCGTCCGGGGGGAGCGGAGGCGTACGCGGGCGAACTGTCTCAAGCGGTCCAGGATGCCGGCGAGTTCGAGTCGATATTCGTGAGTCGTTCCGGGCCGCCGTTCTCACACGCCGGACACGAGGGGACACGGCTCGCGCTCGCCGACCGGGATCCGGACCTCTACTACTTCCAGACCGAACTCGACGAGTTCGACCGGGTGTTCTGGGCCATGGCCGACAAGCGCGTGTACACCCAGGACTGGCGGGCGTTCCTGGAGGCGGTCCGGCCGGACATCATTCACTTCCAGCACACGTTGTTCCTCGGCTATGACATCATCCGCGAGACGCGACGGACGCTCCCTGACGCGCCAATCGTGTACACGTTGCACGAGTTCCTACCGATCTGCAGCCACGGCGGTCAGATGGTGAGAACCGAGACCTACGAGCTGTGTGAGGCGGCGTCGCCGCGTCGGTGTCACGACTGTTTCCCGCAATTCTCGGTGCAGACCTTCTTTTTGCGCAAGCGGTTCATCAAGTCGACATTCGACCTCGTGGACATGTTCATCGCGCCGAGCGAGAGCGAACGCGATCGCTACGTCGAGTGGGGAATCCCGTCCGAGAAGATCCGCTGTGAGAACTACGGGCGCCTTCCGGTCGAGCCGCTTCCCGATCCGCCGGACGCGGGCCGGCGCCGGCGCATCGGGTTCTTCGGCCGGATCACCCATACCAAGGGGGTGGACGTCCTGCTGGAGGCGATGAAGATCCTGGAGAGCGAGGACGCCGACGTGCGGCTGACGCTGTGGGCCGCGAACCTCGACATGCAGTCCAGCAGCCTCCAGCAGAGGCTGAGCCGGCTGCTGGAGGAGACCGCCGGCTCAGTCCGGTTCGCCGGACGCTACGAGCAATCGGAGCTGCCCGGCCTGATGTCGTCTGTGGACTGGGTCGTGGTCCCGTCGATCTGGTGGGAGACCGGGCCGCTGGTGATCCACGAGGCGATGATGCACCGGCGCCCGGTGATCTGCAGCGATATCGGCTCGATGGTGGAGCGGATCCAGGACGGCGTCAACGGCCTGCACTTCCGCGTCCGGGACCCGGACAGCCTCGCCGAGACCATCCGTCGGGCCGTCGACTCACCCGGGCTGTGGGACCAACTCCGCGGTCAGATCACCAACCCTCACTCGATGCAGGACCACCTGCAGGTCATCACCGGCATCTACCGCCAACTGCTCGATTCGCGCGAGCGCCTCGCCGTCCTATGACTGCCACCGGGCCAGCTGACGTCGATCGCGTCGAGTTTGCAAGCTGGCTCGCCCCCGGGCTTCTCATGATGCTGGCACGGGTGGAACCGCTTGCGAATCCGGGCGGCTGGCGTCTCCTCGTCGAGTGGGGCGAAGATACGCTTGAGCGCCAGATTCGGTGGCTACCCTGCGCGGACGTCGGGGCCGGACCGGCCAGGCAGGCGTGGATGCTCACCGTCAGCCTTCCGCCGCGGCTGGCGGGAGCCCCGCTGAGCAGCGCTGTCCTGCGGGCCGGCGACGCGCGGCGGGAGCTGGCGCCAGCGTCGCTTCAGGGCGTGTTGTGCGAGCCGGCTGCGATTGGCGCCGAATGTCGAGCGCACTTCGACGCCTCAACCCGGCTTCGTATGCAGGACTTCCTGGCCTCCACAGCCGTTTGGCACGATATTGAGCTCACCCCCGATTTGGCGGCGACCCTCGCGGCGCTGCGGGACGCGTTGCGCGAGCGACTTCCGACCACCAAGCTCGAGCCCGGCCCCTTCGCCGCGCGGCTCGAGGAGGTGACCGTGATCGATGAGCTTGGCTTCTGGTTGACGGGTTGGATCCACGACGCTGCGCCGAGGCACGTTCGGTTCACTGCTGTCTCGCCGGAGGGGTCGCGCCGCGAGTTGCCGACGGGTGCGGTGTCGTTCCATCCGCGCCCGGCGTACGCAAAGACGCTCAAAGACGACGCGTCGTTCTCGACGCTGGGATACCACGCTTACGTGGAGCTTGACCATCCGAGCCGCCATCCCGAAGGGTGGGTGATGGAGTTCCGCACCACGGGCGGGCGGGCGATTGAGCACGCGGCCTTCAGAGCCATCCGCAGGAACAGCGACCGCCTCCGCGGGCTCATGATCGACCAGCTTGGCGCCGAGCCTGGGGATGAGGCAGTCCACGAGCATCAAATGCTCCCAGTGATGACCCGATTGCGGCGCCACACGCACGGCGCGCGGATCGATCGTGTTGTGGACCTCGGAAACGTCCCGCGAGCGCCGGAGCTGTCGATTGTCGTCGCGGCGCGACGCGTCGATCGGATCGATCATCAGCTTCTGTCGTTCGCCAGCGATCCCGATCTCGAGGACACGGAGTTGATCTACGTGGCCGCGCCGAAGGACCCCGACGAGGACATGGTGGGCTTGGCGGAGGGGCTTTACGATCTGCACGGTCTGCCGTTCCGGCTGGCGATCGCGTCGGGTCCGTTGGGCCGCTCTCGAGCGTTCAATCTCGGCGCTTCGCTCGCGCGGGGTAGCTTGCTCGTTCTGATGGGCGGCGAGGTGTTTCCATCGGCGCCCGGGTGGATCGCGAAGCTGCGCGAGCTCCTCGAAGGGTCGGCCAGCGTAGGAGCTGTCGGTCCCAGGCTTCTGTTTGAGGACGACTCGATCGCGCACGCTGGCGTCGCCTACGTGCGGCGATCGACTGGCCGCTGGCGCCGGTCGCTCCCGTTCGCTGGGCTGGCTCGAACTATGCCCGGAGCAGGCTCGCCGCGTCGGGTGCAGGCGGTCTCGGCTGCGTGCATGATGGTCTCCCGCGAACTGTTCGACCGATGCGGCCATTTCTCTGAGCTTTATCTCGACGGAGGTGACGAGGGCGGCGACCTGTGTCTCCGGCTCGCCGACGCTGCCGAGGTCTGGTACGTGCCCGACGCGGAGCTGCACCTGCTCGACGAGGATCCGCCCCGGGAGACATCACGCGGCGAAGCGCGCTTCAACGAGTGGCTGTTCGATCACCGATGCGGCGATCGCCTCGCCGCTACCGCCCCGGATGAGCCCAATACCCCGATGCCAGCGCGAATGCCGCGACTTAGCGCAATCCCGGGCTTCGGCTCGGGGCGATCGGGCGCTCCCGTCGAGAGCCTGGAGATGCAGCCGCCCCAACTCGACCGCGGGGTGGTGCTCGATGCGTCCCTCGAACTGCGGAGCGCCCATGACGACGGGGCGTATACGAACACCTACACCCTGGCGATCGCCGGATGGGCGATCGCGAGCGAGGGTGGCCCGCTCACGATCGAGGTCTCCGACGGAGCGGAGGTCCGGTGGCGAACCAAGGCGGACATGCGCCGCCCGGACATTGGCGCGAAGTTTCCCGACCGACCTGCCGCGGCCCAGTCAGGGTTCCAGTTCTTAGTCAGCTCGCTCTCGCTCCCGACCGAGTTCCAGCTGGAGATCGTCGGTGTCAGCGCTAGCGGAGCGCGAGCGTCGCTGGGCCACGTCCGGGGTCGCAGGCGGACTCTTGGCAGCGCCTACCGGCCACGGCTGCAGCCCCTGCTGATCACGACGCTGGGTCGCTCGGGGTCGGCCTGGCTTGCCGCCCTACTCTCTCTGCACCCCGAGATCGTCGGGCTGAGCCCGTTTCGGTTCGAGGCCAAGTTGACGACCTACTGGATGGATGTGCTGCACACGCTCGCCGAGCCGGCAAGCTACATGCAGACGATTCTGCCGGAGATCTCAGATCGGGACTGGTGGATCGGTTCACGGCAGAGTCCGCTACCCGTGCGCCTACAGGACACGGGGATGCCTCGCTGGCTGGGGCGCGAGAACATCGAGATCCTCGCCGGCTTCTGCCAGAGTCGCTTCGACGGCTTCTACCAGGAGCTTGCCGCTGCACAGAAGCGGGTCGACCCGCTTCGCTTCGTCGAGAAATGCGAGCCTGGGCCCGTGCCGCGCGCAATCGGCGAGCTGTACCCCGAATGCCGTGAGATCGTGCTCGTGCGCGACCTCCGCGACATGGTGTGCTCGATCGACGGCTACAACGCCAAGCGCGGATTCAAGCTATGGGGCCGCGACAAGGCCGGCACCGACGCGGAGTGGTTTGACCACCTCCGCCGCGAGGCAAGCAAGCTGCTCGACTGCTGGCGCCTGCGGTCCGAGACCGCCCAACTCGTGCGGTACGAGGATCTGATCAGCGAGCCGGAGCAGACCCTGACCGCTGTTCTCTCCCACGCTGGCGTCAGCACCGACGCCGGCATTGCTCGGCGCATGCTCGAGGAGGACGCGAGCCAGCCGCCGAAGGACAAGCGCTTTCATCAGACGAGCGACTCCACGGAGGCCTCCGTCGGGCGCTGGAAGAGGGACCTCTCGCCGGATCGCGTGGCCGCGTGCTCGGAGGCATTCGACGACATTCTCGTCGAGTTCGGCTACGAGTCCACCGCAACAGGGGATGCTCCGACGGTGCCAGCGTTCAAAGGTTTCGCGGCTAACGAGGCGTCTATCTCGTGACGGTCCACGATCTGGCTCGAGGCAAGGATCGTCGTGTGGCGGGCGGTGGTCGTCGGGAATGGTTGTAACAACGTAGCGAACCTTGCGCACCGTGGCCGGGCCGCAGCTCGTACCATGTCGCGCTGCTCGTGACCGTCGTTGCCGAAAACGCTCGCCCGGGAACCGCCGCCTGGTCGCGGACACCTCAGGCCCCGCCGCAGGCGATCGAGGGCTACACCCGCCAGCCCTCGGTGGTCGCAGGCGATGCCCTCGGTCTGTGCGTCTCGACGCAGCCGGCCGCGCGATATCGCGCGCGCGTTTTCCGGCTGGGCTGGTACGGCGGCGCGGGCGGCCGCCTGATGGCGACGCTGCCGGGCAACGTCGGCCTCGCCCGCGACGCGCCGTTGCCCGACGGGAACACGGGCATCGTACGCGCAGACTGGCCGGTCACCGATGTCGTGCCGACGAGCGAGGATTGGCCCTCCGGGCAATACGTGATCGTCCTCGAGCTTGCCTCCGGCCCGCACGCCGGAAGCGGTTCGCGGGTCCCGTTCGTCGTCCGGCCGCTTCCGGGCGAGACCGCCGCGATCCTCATGCAGACGCCGATCAACACCGCGCAGGCCTACAACAGCTGGGGCGGCAAGAGCCTGTACGAATCGAACTCGACTGACCAGATCCCGGCCGTCAAGGTCTCCTTCGACCGTCCCGTGCCGGCCTGGGAACTCGCCAATCTCAACGCCCGGGCCCCGTTCATCTACGAGCTGCCGCTGATTCGCTGGCTGGAGCGGGAGGGCTTCGACGTCTCTTACCAGACGAATGTCGACACGCACCGAAACCCGTCGTCGCTGGTCGGCCCGCGCCTGCTCGTCAGCGCCGGTCACGACGAGTACTGGACGCGGGAGATGAGGGATGCGTTCGATGACGCGCTTGCGCGCGGCGTGAGCCTCGCCTTCATGGGCGCGAACACGTGCTACTGGCAGATCCGTTACGAGGACGGAGAGCGGACAATCGTCGAATACCGGGATTTCAATGTCGATCCCGAGCCCGACCCGACGCTCAAGACGGAGCGCTTTCGAGACCTCAGCCCACCCCGTGCGGAGTGCGACCTGATCGGTCAGCAGTACGCCGACGGCCTCGGTTCCCCCAGCGACGTGCGCGCCTTCAGGTTCGTCCCCGCATTTGCGGGCAACCCGTGGGCGGACGGATTGGACATCGAGCCCGACCGGCCGCTGGAGCGCCTCGTCGGATACGAGTGGGACACGTTGGACCAGGACCACGCGCCTCCTGGCTGTGTGCGGATCCTGCACTGCGCGGAAGCCGACGTGCCCGCCGATTGCATCCGGTGGACCGCCGCATCGGGCGCGCGCGTGTTCTCCGCCGGCAGCCTTCAGTTCGCCTGGGGGCTCGATGACTTCGCCTCGCCCGGGACCGCGGATCAGCGCGTTGCGCACCTGATGAGGGTGGGCCTCAGGGAGATGCTGTCTTAGCCGCCCCGCCCCGGCTCGGCGGCTAGCTCGCCGGCGCCTTGGTGCGCTCGGTCGCGTTACGTGCCTTCGCGTCTCGCTCCTTCAGCTTTCGCAGTTCCTGTTCGAGCGTGGACACCCGTCCTTTGAGGTAGGTGTTCTCAAGGGTCAGGAGTTCGCTCTCCATTCGCAGGGCGGCGAGGTCGGTGGGGAGGAAGTAGTCGTCTGCGGGCACTTCAGGCTCCGACCGGTGTCGTAAGGTGATCGAGGGCGGTCATGGTCTCGCGCTCGAGCTCCACGAGATCTTCCCAGACGGCATCGATCTCGTCCACCAGCCTGGGATCGGCGAGCGGCTGGCGATTGCCCCGCGGCGTCGTGGCCAGCGGATCGACGGCGGAGAAGGTGGGGACCTCCGCAAGCGGCGCACGCCAACTGTTCCGTATCAGACGCATCAGCGGCAGCCCGCGGAGCAGCGACTCGAAGCTGACCGTGAGCACATCCATTGGGTAGCGGCGCGCGAACGCGATCAGCGCCCGGTTGTGCGCGAGCCACATCCGCGGAGCCAGGTCCGGAATCGTGAAGAAGCGGCGATGGACGGCAGCTGGGCCGCTGGCCGTGAACAGCTCCCGCGCGTGTCTTCGACTCAGCGAGTGGGAGCAGTCGGCGACCGGTCGAAACGTGATCAGCACCTTGCAATCCGGCATCAGGTGTTTCCAGACGGGGAGGAACATGCACACGCGTGGGTCTTTGAAGCCCCAGAGTGGCCGTTCGAGTCTGCGCCGTTGCACGTAGCGCTCCATCGCTTGCCAGCGCGCCTCGCCGATCACCGGCACGAAATCCTCCGCCACCTGCCAGTTGAGCCCGTTGTCTCGGAGGATCTGATCGTGCATCCGCACCACTTCGCGGTCCTCGTAGTGGCCGTACGGGTTGTATGGCAGCGCGCCGATCAGATCGTCGCCGACGAACAGCCCGGCTTCGTGTAGCAACTGCGCCGCGGACGAGGTGCCGCTGCGATGAAACCCGGCGATGATTATCTCCGAGCAACGATTGCCGTTCGTCGGCGTCGACATCCTGGCTAGTTCCCTGACCGGGGATCTTGGTATCGGTGCTCCCATTCGTGCCGGCCGCATCTTCCGGAGACATCGATCAGGAAATCTCCAAAGGCGACCCGCTCACGGTCCAGCGTGTGCTGCTGAATCGTCTCATACCCGCACCGGCGCAGCTCCTGCACTCGGTCGGGCGTGGAGTCCGCCAGATGCGTCAGCGCGGCGGTGTAGTCATCGGCACGCTCGAATCCGACGGGCAGACAGTTCTCGCCAAAGCGGCAGTAGGCTCGGTTACCACCGACGTCGGGTGTGATCACGAGCGCGCCTGCCGCGAGGGCCTCCAGCCCGGGCAGGTAAAACCCCTCTTCGGGACCTGGGCAGCAGAGGAAGATGTCACACCAGTGCAGCAGATCTCGTATCTCCGCCCATGACGCGGTGCGGCGGATCGAGCGGAACGCGAAGCCCTTGCCCAAGGACCGCTGCACATGAACGCCGACATCGGATTTCCACGTGGTGTAACCCACACGCACCGGGGCCGAGAGGCCTCCCTCGCGCTGATGATGAAAGAAGCGCCAGTCGTGACCCTCGACGATGGTCGTCGTCGTCGACCGCTCGTTGAGGTGTGGCCGACACGCCGCCATCACCTCGTTGGAGACCATGATCCGCGCCATCGGGCGCGTCAGCAGCCGCACCGCATACCCATCCGCAAAGGCTGGGTTGGCGTGGCGGGTGTTCTGGATCAGGTGCACCACGCGCTCGTGCGGGGTTTCGACGCTCATCCCGCGCGAGATCTGCTCGTAATGCGGCGGCCACGAGAACACGACCCAGTCGCGGGAGCTCACGCCAACCGAAAGGTTGGTGTGGAAGCTGACGCGTGGGTCTTGGCGTAGCGAGGCGAATCGGGGAATCGAGAACAGCGGGTCCTCGGCGCCCAGCGCGATCGGGCAGTGGACGTGGGCCTGATAGCCGAGGTCGAGTGCGTGCACGAGGTAGTCGAAGATCTTCACGACGCCGCCGGCCGGCCGGTAGGTCGGGGTCAGGAAGTGCATTTCGTAGCGCGGCGCAGCGATCACGACATGACTCCGACCGGCATCGGGATCTGATCGATGACTCGCTCGAGACCCTGCACCGCAACGGACGGATCGAGATGCGTCGCCCACAGCCGGCGCGCGTTGGCCGCCTTCCGAGCCAACGCCGTGCGGTCGCCGACGATCTCCGCAAACACCCGTTCCACCGCCCGCTCGTCGGCCGGGTCCACCAGCCAACCGGCATCGAACTCGGCGATCAGCGGCGAGACCTCGGTGAACGGCGGATGAACGACGGGCTTGCCGCAGCAGAGGGCCGAGATCGTGCGGGTGATGACCGCGAGCTCGCGCTCACGCGTGCGGTCGAACAGATCCAGCAGGACGTCGCAGTTGCCGACGAATCGCTGGTACTCAGAAAACGTCTTCGCGTGGTGGATGCGGATCGCGTGGGACGACACGAGGCGCCGAATCTCCGGGTTTGCGAACCCGGAGGCTCCGCCCCAATGCTCGGGCAACATCGCGTCCAGCGTGCACCGCCCGGCTTCGAGGTGGGGCGCCGTCGCACGCAGCCAGGTGCCGGGAACGCTCCAGCCCTGCAGATATCCGGCGATCGCGCATCGCACCGGCCGCTCCTGCGCAGCGGGCCCCTCGTCATGAAAGGCGGCCGGCAGACACATGGCGACGTGCTCGAACGGGAGCGAGCGCACATCGCGATCGGTCTGAAGGATCCAGGCGAGAAAATACGGCAGCTTCTTTCGCCCGTTGACGATGAAGCCGTCGGCGCGAGCGATGGCGCGCAGCTTCCGTTCGCGGAGGACCCGCAGCTCAGCTACCGGGTAGCCCCCGTCCGTTCCGCCTTCGTAGACCCGCTCCAGCAGCTTGGGAGCAAAGAAGTCGACGATCAACCGGTTGCCGTCGTTCTCGATCACCCGGTCGATGTGATTGGCGTTGGTCAACACGACCACGGCCGGAGCCTGCGCGCGCAGATAGGCGCCGATCCGGTCGGCGCTGAGCGAGACAGAGCCTCGTGGCGTCGCCGGAGGAATCGGTGATTGCCATTGCCTCGCCAGCGGACCGCGCACGATCACGGTCGTGACTTCGTATCCGTGCGCCGCCATCCCGGCGGCGAGGCCGTGCACACGCAGCCCCGGGGCGGCCACGGGCAGACCGCATCCGGGCACGATGTCGTTGGAGACAAAGATGATCCGGGGCCGACTCGTCACAAGCGCTCCGGCAGACCGAGCTTGATGAAGGCGAACACTCCGGCGCTCGTGAGGTCGTCTCCTGGCAGGCGATGCGCCTCGACGTGTTCGAGCACCAGATGTCGCGCGCCGGCGTCGCTGACCTCGGCCATCAGCTCGCGCGGCGTCGGCCCACCGTCGGTTCGGCCATCGACGCCGTCGAAGAACTGATCGACGACGATCAGCCGTCCGCCGACGCGCAGGGCGCGGAGCAGAGCGACCAGCCGCCGACGGCGCTCGGATTCCTCGCAGCTGCAGAGTGCGTCGACGCAGACAGCGATGTGCGCCGTCTCGACTTCGTCATCGCCGCTTGGCAATTGCTCCCGGAATGACCACTCGGGAAAGCTCTGGGCGGCGTGGTGCGTATTGGCTGGGTCGTGGTCGACCCCGATCACGTCGGCCGCCGTCAGCGACAGCAACGAGGCCCAGCGCTCGACGTGGTCGGCCAGCACCAGAGCGCTCAGCATCGCTCCCGCGGGCACTGCGGCCCGGGCTTGATCGAGCCGGCGCTCGGTCGCGGCAGCCAACATCCGGTAGGCCGACTTTTGCCTCCGCGCTGATCCGGACGGGTCGCCGCCGAGACGTTGTGGAGCGCGTCCGAGCCCGGCGAGAGGGACACGGATGCCCGCGGGCCACGAGTATCGCGCTCGCAGCACCGCCCAGGTCTCGTCGTCGGCGGTGCAGATCAGATCGAAGGGAGTGATCTCATCGAGCACGGGCCGGCCGAGAACCTGCACGAGAACGCTTGGATCCCAACCAGACGGCAGCTGCACGGCCACCGGGATGTCGCGATCGCTGCTCCGCAGGGCATCGAACGGAAACGACATCGGATCGAGGATGGAGAGGCAGCTGGCCCGCTCCAGCAGCGGGCCGAGCTGGAACGGGAGCACTTGCCAGTCGTCGAGCACGAGCGACTCGAGGGGCACATCGGGGTCGAGTCGGCGTCCTGCGTAGACCAGGCTCCGCGCAGCGGGCGCCGGTCCGGACTCCGGGATCTCGCCGCCGAAGCGCCATCTGCGAAACGTACGCCCGGTGATCCGCTCCAGTTCCTCCACGTCCTCCCTGACCCTCGCGAACAGGCGGGCTCGATGCCCGGCCGACAGGGCCGGCCCGTAGCCGGTTGCGGGCGTGCGACCCGTGGCCACGATCGTCAGGGCTCGATCGCCCCAGGAGGGGCCCAGCCCAAGATGCTCTAGCAGTTCACTCAGCGCTGGGCCGGCCTGGGCGAGCTCGCCGGCATCGATCACCAACGCGCGGTCGCCGAGGCTGGCCAGCAGCGGACTGATCGTGCGCGTGTAGGCCCCGGGTGCGCCGATCCCCAGCTTCGGCTCCTTGCCCGCGGCGAGCAGCTGGACCGGGTCCTCCAGCACCACGGCGATCCGGCGCGCGCCCACCGCCGGTTCGTCTGTGCCCCCCTCGAGGCCGTCCAGGACGATCCCCGTGGTGAGCCCGTCGACGGCGGCGTGGCCAGCTTCTCCGTTTCGGCCCAGCATCCGGACGTGCGGCGTCAACGAAAACAGACGCTCCAACGATTCGAGCGTCGCCGGTGCATTTCCCAGAACCGCGAAGTTCAAACGCGGTGCCCCCATCAAGATGCGCTCATTCCGGTGGGTTCGGCCCGGCCTTTCCCAACGCCGGTTCACCCGGCGGCAGCGCGGTTGGGGGGTCGAGTCGTTCCAGCAGCTTCTCGACCGCCCCCGCCTGAAGTGTGCGCCGGAACGTGATCCGGCGCAGCAGACGCGACGTCCCGTGGCCCCACCGCCAGGCGCGCGAGGCCGCCACGCGGCGCAGATCTTCGACCGTGCGCTCGCGCTCGCGTTCCAGCTCCAGCACTCGGGCTCCACCCTCGGTCAGAACGCCATCTCCGCCTACGAGCTCCGCTTCAAGCCTGGCCGGTCGCGCCTCCGGGGCCGGCGGCCCCGCCTCGAGCCTGGCCAGCTTCGCCTTGAGCGTGGCCAATTCCTGGTCCCGGCTCTGCAGCTCCGCGTGAACCGTCCGAACCCTGGCCCGGCGGCGGTCGACTTCGATCTCGGACGCTGAGAGCTTCGAGAGCGCCTCCGCCTTTTCGCCCTCGCGCTCGGCGACGGCGAGCGCAAGACCCTCATTGTGCAGCGTGAGAATGCCAATGCGCTCTGTCAGGCCGGCCTTCTCGGCGCGCAGCTCGCGCGCTTCCGCGCGTAGCTCGATGACTGCCCGCTCCAGCGAACCCGTGGTGATCTCGATTGCCGTCAGGCTGCGAACGATCGTCTCCAGCTCCTCGCCCCGGAGCGCGAGACGTCGCCTCGTCTCGATCTGCTCGGCGCGGATCGATTCCAGTTGCCCCTCGAGTTGCTCGCGCTCGCCAGTGACCTCGGCCAGCACCGCCTGGCTTTCCGCCTGGGCCGTCTCCAGCTCGGCCTCAAGCCGTTCACGCTCGCCGGTGACCTCGGCCAGCGCCGCCTGGCTTTCCGCCCGGGCCGTCTCCAGCTCGGCCTCAAGCCGTTCGCGCTCGCCGGTGACCTCGGCCAGCACCGCCTGGCTTTCCGCCCGGGCCGTCTCCAGCTCCGCCTCAAGCCGTTCGCGCTCGCTCGTGAGCTGTGCCTCAAGCCGTTCGCGCTCGCCAGTGACCTCGGCCAGCACCGCGTGGCTTTCCGCCCGGGCCGTCTCCAGCTCGGCCTCAAGCCGTTCGCGCTCGCCAGTGACCTCGGCCAGCACCGCCTGGCTTTCCGCCCGGGCCGTCTCCAGCTCGGCCTCAAGCCGTTCACGCTCGCCAGTGACCTCGGCCAGCACCGCCTGGCTTTCCGCCCGGGTCGTCTCCAGCTCCGCCTCAAGCCGTTCGCGCTCGCTCGTGAGCTGTGCTTCGAGCCTTTCGCGCTGGCTCGTGAGTCGTTCGCGCTCGCCAGTGACCTCGGCGAGCGCCGCCTGGCTGTGTGCCTGCAGCTGCTCGAGCCGGCTCTCGCCGTCCGCCCGCGCCGCTGCGACCTCGGCCTCGAGCCGTTCGCGTGCGCTCGCAAGCTCGGCCTCGAACCGTTCGCGTGCGCTCGCAAGCTCGGCCTCGAACCGTTCGCGTTCGCTCGTGACCTCGGCCGCGAGCCGTTCGCGTTCGCTCGTAAGCTCGGCTGCGAGCCGTTCGCGTTCGGCGGTGGCCTCAGCGAGCGCCGCCTGGGTGTGTGCTTGCAGCTGCTCGAGCCGGCTCTCGCCGTCCGCCCGCGCCGCTGCGAGCTCGGCTTCGAGCTGCGCTCGCTCCGCCTGGGTGGCGTTCGTCAGTTCCTCCCGCTGTGACCTCAGCTCCTCGAGCTCGGCTTCGAGGCGCTTGCGGTGGCCCTGCGAGGCGAGTTGCGCGGCGCTCAACCGCTTGAGCGCCTGCGCGCGCTCTGCGTGCGTTGCCTCGACCTCGGCTTCAAGGCGCTCGCGCTCGGACTGCGCTTGCCGATCGGCCGCAAGCCGATCCTCGTGATCGGCATCTGCCACCCCCTGGAGCTGTTCGATCCGGACGCGCACCCCTTCGGCCTCGCCGGCGAGCTCCTGTAGCCGGAGCGTCATCGCCTCCCGCGACCGGGTTGACGAGTCCAGCTCGTCACGAACCGAGTCCAGCTCCTCACGAACGGTAGCCAGCTCCTGCTCGAGTGACGTCAAGCGCTTGCTGCGTTCGGCCACATCGGGCAACTGCATCCCCACGCGCTGTTCGAGCTCGCTCAACTCGTCATCGGCCTTGGAAGGAGCTTTGAGCGCGTCGAACAGCTCGTCGCGAACCTCACTCGGGATCGGCATCGTGATTGCATTCAACTCCAACGGTGGCAAGTGGTCAGCGGCTCGCAATCTACCGCGGAACTTCCTCGCCTGTTCCGCGATCCCGCTACGCCACCAGGCGTCGAGCTCCTCGTCGCGCCCGCCGCCCCGTGAACGCCCCCCACGTCACGTTTGATGATAACCACTCGCGTGGGGCGGGACCGGTCGCACGCGTGGCTGCAGCGCGGTGCTCGACGTCTGTTACGCTCGGTCCGGTGCGGCCCGAGGGATGAGTAACGATGAGTAACAAAGACATTCGCGGAGTGCTTGCCGCCGAGATCGAGCAGCACGTCACTCCAGATGAGCGCGCCGCGCTCGGCCTCGACCTGCCGGCCGGCGCAGGGCATTACCGGGCCTGGGTGGGGCCGCCCTCGAAATACGATGTGCTTGGCGCCCTTCAGTTCCAAGCGCTCACGGATCTTGGGCTGCGCGAGTATCACCGGGTCTGCGAGGTCGGTTGCGGCAGCCTCCGCGTCGGCCGTCTCCTGATCAGCTACCTCCTGGACGGGCATTACTACGGCATTGAGCCGAACGTGGCGATCCTGCAAGAAGGTCTTCGTGAGCATTTTGGCTGGGACGGTCCGGGCAGCTGGGTGATGCACAAGAAGAAGCCGCGGTTCTACCGGGCGACAGACTTCGACATCTCGTTCTTCGGCGTCGAGTTTGACTTCATCCTCGCGCAGTCGGTGATTTCCCACACGGGAGCCGCTGAGACCGAGCTGTTCTTCCGGCAGTGCGCCAAGGCGATGACAAGCAACACGACGGTCCTGTTCACGTTCGTGCAAGGCGCCAAGAACTGCGAGGAGGATGGCTGGTTCTATCCAGCTTGCGTGACCTACACGCCGGAGTACATGCGTGAGCTCGCCGACCGCCACGGGCTGAGCATCGAGATCGTCGAATGGCCGCCGCTTAATCGGCACGAAGGCGGTCTGATCTCAGGCCAGACGCCGACCCTGCTGCGACTCGCGGCGGCCCCGGGATCGCCCGCGGGGGCGTAGAGCACGCGGGAGGTTCCACGATGGTCAGTCGGGCCGGGAAGCCGAGCCCGTACCCGTGTGCTTGCTCAACCCGCCAGCACCGTGCCGATGACGACGATCGCGGCCGTCGTCGGTGAGGCCGAGAACTTGAGCGTGTATCGGTGTGACTGTGCGGCGATGTGCCTCGCGGGACAGAAGGTGGGGGTCGGAGGGACAGAGCAGCTGTAATGCGCCAGCACGATCGCGATCGGAGAGCCGTTCGCGCTCTTGATCGTCGCCGTGGTGACCCGTCCGCCCGGAACGCTCGCTGACGCCTTGAGGGTGGTCCCAGGGCCTTGGTCGATCGTGACCGTGACGGTCTGGCGCGCTCCGAGCACCGTCCCCTTGAGGTGCGTGAGCAGGATCACCGAATCTCCAGGCTTGACGGTCGCGGTGGCCAGCTGAGGCAGCGGTACCGATTTCTTCGCTGGTGATGATGTCACCGTCGCGGGAGGACGTACCGCGACAACCTCGGTCGCGGCGTACGGCGGAACCACGGATGACGAGGACCGAACAACCTTCGGCGCCGGTGTCTTCACCGGTCCGACCACGGCCGAGACGTAGATCGGGGCTCGGTGCGTGCTTGAGAAGCGCAGTACATAACGGTGATGAGCCGAGACGGCGCTCTTGGCCGGACAGAACGTCGGCACCGGCGGTAGCGAGCAGTTGTACCGGAGCAGCTGCAGCGTCAAAGACTTGTGGTTCGGGCTGACGATTCTGACTCGCGAGGTCTCGCCATGCGCCTTGGCCGTCACCGTCAGCGTTGCACCTGGACCCGAGGCAAAGGTCAGCGACACAGTCTCGGCCGGCGAGGTCACCCGGCCCGGCACGTAGGTCTTGAACAGGAGCATTTCGCCGGACCGGGCATCCACCGAGGGCAGAAAGTCCTTCGACGCCGGACCGCGGACCGTCTCGGTCAGCACGGTGGGTATTGCCGGCCTGGGCGACACTGTTCGTTTCACCGGCGTGGTCGAGATCTTGTGCTTGGCCGTGTGGCTGCTGCCGCCGCAACCTGCCACGGCTAGCGTGACCGCGCCCAGCAGGACCGGCCACACAAGTTTGCCCACCCTGGTTCATCTCCCGCTGTCGTTAACTCTCCTGGTGCACTGCCTGCGCCGATCCGCCGGCCAAAGCCCCGCAGCTGAGCAGAGGGCATGATAACCAATCGCTCGTGTGACCCAGGTAGGTAACCACCGTGTGAGCCAGGTAACCGGCCTGGTCGCGCGCAGCCGCCCTGAGACCCGACGGCCCGAGAACCCATCCAGCTCCTGGCTCGCGCTACGATCTCGCACCTTGACGGTCAGACCTGAGCAATTGACGCGAGCGCTGCCCGACGGGCTCCATCTCCAGTGGTACGTGAACTTCGCCCGTTTGCGCAACGGCGTCGACCGCGAAGTGCTCGAGACCATGATTCTCGACGTCGGCAAGTTGCCGGGAACGCTCGTCCTCTGCGGTTGGAGCGACTACGCAAAGCATCTGGTCAACCTTTTTGGAGAGAACGACGGCGTGCTCTGCATCGCGGACGACTCAGAGGTCCGGCAGGGCTGGAGCTTTCGAGGCGTGCCGGTCGTGCCGGTCGCGGCCGCGGTTGCGACGGGTCCCGACCACTTCGTCTGCACGAACTTCGAGGACCGTGTCCGGTACCTCGCGGAAGTGACCGCGCAGAAGCAGTACCGCAACCAGGACGTGTGGTGCTTTCCCCGGCCCGCGACTGCTGAGAATCAGTTCTACCAGCCGTGGAAGAACTCGAAGTTCTACCGCGAATTGTATGGTGGGGTTCATACGGTCGACCGCCCTCGGTCGATGCTGAACCTGGAGAAGCTCCAGTTCCTGCTCGAGACCGCGAGGCAGACGCTTCACCTCTCGGGGGACGTCCTCGAGGTCGGGGCCTGGCAGGGCGGCAGCGCTTGGCCGCTGGCCAAGCTCGTAGTCGCATCCGACTCGGACAAGCGCGTCCTACTGCTGGACTTCTACGAGGAGCTCGAGCGGACGAATCCCGAGGGTGTGATGTGCCTCGACGAGATCCGCCACTGGTTCTCGTTCTACCCCCGCGCCGAGATCCACTCCGGCAACGCCGACCTCAATCCGGAGGCGATCGTCTCGGGCGAGTGGTGCTTCATCCACTACGACACGGGCTATAGCGCAGAGCGCCTGGGGAACTGTTTCGACCACCTTCAGGTGGGCGGGATCATGGTATTGGACAATTACGGCCACATCGCCGGCAACCCTGGCAGGTTCGACCGCTGGTTCGAGTCCCGGGGGCACACCATCTCCTCACCACCGGGCTCGGAGCAGGGATGGGTACTCAAGCATTGATCCGCGCGGCGCTGCCGCGCAATCCGCGGTCAGGCGTATGGCGTCAGGCCTTCTCTCCCGAGCAACTCGATCACAAGACGCGCCGCATCCACGGCTGAGAGGACTGTCGTGTCGAGCGTCAGCTCTGGCGTCTCGGGCGCCTCGTAGGGCGAGTCGATGCCGGTGAAGTGCTGCAGTTCTCCCCGCCGCGCCTTCTTGTAGAGACCCTTCGGGTCGCGATCCTCGGCGACCGCGAGCGGGGTGTCGACGAATACCTCGAAGAACTGGCTGTCGTCGAACAGCGCGCGGGCCATCTGGCGCTCGGAGCGAAACGGCGAGATGAACGAGACGATCACGATCAGTCCGGCGTCGACCATCAGCTTGGCCACCTCGGCGACGCGGCGGATGTTCTCGACGCGGTCGGCGTCGGTGAACCCCAGGTCACGGTTGAGCCCGTGGCGGACGTTGTCGCCGTCGAGCAGGTAGGTGTGCTGCCCGCGCCGGTGAAGCTCGGCGTCGACGCGATTGGCGATCGTCGACTTGCCCGCTCCGGAGAGGCCGGTGAACCAGACCACGCACGGGGTTTGACCCATCCCCTGCGCCCGGGCGGCCCGGTCAACGGTAAGCGCCTGCCAGCGGATGTTCTGCGAGCGGCGCAGCGCGAACTGGATCAGCCCGGCCCCGACCGTGTCGTTGGTGATCCGGTCGATCAGGATGAAGCCGCCCGTGTCGCGGTTCTCCACGTAGTGGTCGAACGCGACCGGCGCGCTCAGCTCCAGGTCGCAGACGCCGATCTCGTTGAGCTCGAGCTTGGACGCGGCCACGTGCTCGAACGAATCGATGTTGAGCTTGTACTTCAGCGGCGCCACGGTCGCCGGCAGCGTTCGCTCGCCGATCCGCATCAGGTAGGTGCGGCCGCGCAGCATCGGCTCCTCGTGCATCCAGACGATCGTCGCTTGGAGCAGGTCGGCCACTTGGGGCGGCTGCTCGCGCTGGGCGATCACGTCGCCGCGGCTGACGTCGACCTCGTCGGCAAGCGTCAGCGTGACGGCCTGACCGGCGGACGCGACGTCGAGGTCGCCGTCGAAGGTGACGATCCGGGCGACGGTGGTGGTCTGGCCCGAGGGTGCCACCACGATCTCCTCGCCCCGGGTCACGACGCCGCCGACGATCGTGCCGGCGAAGCCGCGGAAGTCCGAGCTCGTGCGGTTGACCCACTGCACGGGCATCCGGAACGGGCTCTCGGTCGTCGTGTGCTCCACCTCGACGCCCTCGAGGCACTCCATCAGGGTTGGGCCGTCGTACCACGGGGTGTGCCGGCTGTGCTCGAGGACGTTGTCGCCCCGCAGCGCCGACACCGGGATGCAGGTGAAGTCGGTCAGCTCGATCCGCTGCGCCAGCTCTCCGTAGTCGCGCTCGATCTCGGCGAAGCGCGCCTGCGCGAACTCGACCTGGTCCATCTTGTTGACCGCCACCAGCACATGGCGGATCCCGAGCAGCGCGCACAGGTAGCTGTGGCGGCGGGTCTGACGCAGCACTCCCTTGGAGGCGTCGATCAGGATCACCGCACAATCGGCGGTCGACGCGCCGGTGACCATGTTGCGCGTGTACTGCTCGTGGCCGGGCGTGTCGGCGACGATGAAGTGCCGGTGCTCGGTCGAGAAGTGGCGATAGGCGACATCGATCGTGATGCCCTGCTCGCGCTCAGCGGCCAGGCCGTCGGTGAGCAGCGCGAAGTCGAGCTCTCCGCCCTGGGTCCCGGATGTGCGTGAGTCGACCTCCAGCGCGGCCAGCTGATCGGCGTACAGCGCCTGGGTCTCGTACAGCAGGCGCCCGATCAGCGTGCTCTTGCCGTCGTCGACCGACCCGCACAGCAAGAAGCGCAGCAGGCTCTTGTGCTCGTGGGCGGCCAGCAGCTCGCCGATCTCGCCGGCGTGCGCGCCGTCCTCGGACGAGGTGTCGCGCAGGGTGCTCAGAAGTATCCCTCCCGCTTCTTCTTCTCCATCGACGCCGAGGTGTCGCGGTCGATGACGCGGCCCTGGCGCTCGGAGGACGTGGTGAGCAGCATCTCCTTGATGATCGCGGGCAGCGTGTCGGCGTCGGACTCGAACGCTCCGGTGAGCGGATAGCAGCCCAGCGTCCGGAAGCGCACGCGCCGCATCTGCGGCTGCTCGCCCGGCTCCAGGCGGAAGCGGTCGTCGTCGACCATGATCAGCGCTCCGTCACGCTCCACCACCGGCCGCTCGGCGGCCAGGTACAGGGGCACGATCGGAATCTGCCGCAGGTAGATGTACAGCCACACGTCGAGCTCGGTCCAGTTGGACAGCGGGAACACCCGGATCGACTCGCCCTTGCGCTTGCGGGCGTTGAACAGGCGCCACAACTCCGGTCGCTGGTTCTTGGGGTCCCAGGCGTGCGACGCGGTGCGGAACGAGAAGATGCGCTCCTTGGCGCGGGAGCGCTCCTCGTCGCGGCGCGCGCCGCCGAACGAGACGTCGAACTCGTGCTCGTCCAGCGCCTGCTTGAGCGCCTCGGTCTTCATGATGTTGGTATGGACCTCGGAGCCGTGGTCGAACGGGTTGATGCCCTGGGCCAGTCCCTCCGGGTTGATGTGCACCAGCAGCTTCACCCCGAGCTCGCCGGGAATGCGGTCGCGCAGCGCATACATGTCCTGGAACTTCCAGGTCGTGTCGACGTGCAACAGCGGGAACGGCGGTTTGGCCGGATAAAAGGCGCGCATCGCCAGCTCGAGCATGACCGCGCTGTCCTTGCCGATCGAATACAGCATCACCGGGTTCTCGGCTTCGGCGACCACCTCACGCATGACGTGGATGCTCTCGGCCTCGAGGCGCTCAAGATGACTTAAATGATGCACTTTGTTATCCATTGAATTCAACAGTGCCTCAAGCGAATTCAACAGTGTCTCAGGCCGCCTCGGGGGCGCAAGTTGCCAAATCGGAAATCGTCCAGTGGGGCCCCTACCCGAGTGCCCCTGCCCGCGTCCATAGTGTCCGGCACCGTGGACCCGTACGCTCCTGAGCCCCGCTGGACACCGTGCTCGGCGGGATCACTCTCGAGCCCGGAAGGCCTGATGTGAGGGTCACGATGCTGCTGCACAAGTCGGTCGAGTTCGACTCACGCGTGCGCCGCGAGGCCAGCGCGCTGGCGGCGGCCGGGCACGACGTTGTCGTGCTCGAGCTAGCGCCGGTGCCCCCCGACGGGCAGGTCCTCGAGGGTTTCAGGCGTCGCTCGGTGCTGCCGTCGCCGGCGGTGCGCAGGCTGCTGCCGTTCCATCTCTACCGGGCCGCGTTCCTGCTCGGGTTCGTGCGCGCGGTGGTGCGGTTGCGTCCGCAGGTCGTCCATGCTCACGACGCGGCGATGCTCGTGCCGGGCGCACTCGGAGCCTGGTTGTGCGGAGCCCGACTCGTCTACGACTCCCACGAGCTGGCGACCGGCGTGCCGTACCGAGCGCGCGGCTGGGGAGCGCTCGTCGCCGCGATCGAGCGGATGATCGTGCCGCGCTGCACGACGGTGATCACCGTCTCCGACGGGATCGCCCAGAAGCTGCGCGAGCGCTATCGCCTGATCCGCACCCCAACCGTGCTGCGCAACGTGAGCGCGCTGGAGGTCGCTGGCGACGGAGGTTTGAGGACCGGCCTGCGGTTGGCCGCGGACGCGCCACTGGTGCTGCACCAGGGAGCGCCGGCGCCGGGACGCGGCTGCGAGGTGCTGGTCAAGGCGGTCGCCGGACTCGACGGAGTGAACCTCGCCTTCCTTGGCGACCCCGAGCCTGGGTACGGCACTCAGCTGACCGCGCTGATCGCGGAGATGGGGCTCCGCGAACGCGTCAGCTTGTTGCCGAGCGTGCCGCTGGCGGAGCTGCTCGCTCACACGACGGAGGCCGACGTCGGCGTCACGCTGCTGCAGGACACCTGCGAGAACCATCGTCTCGCGCTGCCCAACAAGCTGTTCGAGTACATCGCCGCGGAGGTGCCAGTCGTGGCCAGCGCCCTGCCCGAGCTGCGGCGCCTGATCGACGATTTCGGCGTCGGCTGGTGCGTGACGGCCGATGATCCCGACGCGGTGGCGGCCGCGTTGCGAACGGCGCTCGGGGCGGCGCGCGATGACGACGGCCTGCGAGAACGGTTGCGGAAAGCGTCGACGCAGCTGCGCTGGACGGTGGAGCGAGAGCGGCTGCTGGAGCTCTACAGCGAGCTCGCCGACGCTTCGCGCTGACGCCGGTTCGACCTGTGCCACGCGCCGGCGCCCGCGACGACGCCGATCGCGAGCACCACGATCGCCAGCAGAATCGCCGCCGGTGGCGCCGAGCTGCCGTTGCCCTGCACGGCGGCGAAGCCGGCGCTCGCCTTCGCGTTCAGGCCTGGAACCTCCGATGAGGAGCCGAACCCGTTCTCGGAGTGGATCAACGACCCGGGCTGGCCGCCCGGGACGAGCACGCTCGTACCGCTGCCATTGCCGACGAAACCGGCGTGCGAGCCTGACCCGCCGGAGCCCGACCCCGACCCGCCGGAACCTGAGCCGCCAGAGCCGGACCCACCCGAGCCCGACCCTGACCGGCCGGAAGCAGAGCCCGACCCGCCGGAAGCGGAGACCGACCCGCCGGAGCCGGACGCCGAGCCGCCGGGGGCGGAGCCGCCGCCCGAGCCGGAGCCCGTCGCCGCGGCGCCGGAGCCTGAGTTACCCGAGCCGCCGGAACCGCCGGCAACATGGGAGGCGTGACCGTGCGGTGACGCATCCTGACGGGCGCTTTCGATCGGGATTGCGTACACGACTCCGGCCGGGCTGTTCGCATTTGGGTCCGTAGGCTGCGAAGGTGGGGCCTCGGCAAGTGCAGGCGATGCACTGAAAGCCCCGATAATTGCCAGAACCAAACTAATGTCGAGTATCCGTCGCTTCAACGTGTCCGGCACTTTACCCCCTCAGGTGGTGGAGGATGAGGAGTGGGCGGAAGGTGCGGACGGAGAGGACACACACGCGCCGCGGCATGGCGGCCACGCGCAGGCGACCATCGCCGTTGGCTTCGTGCTGCTGCTGCTGGTCCTCGTCACCACCTCGCAGGGAGGCTTCCAGATCGGTCGCTGGACGCCGCTGGCCCTGTTCGCGCTGGCCGTCCTGCTCGGAGGTTTGCTGGCGAGGGGGCGCCTGGCGGTCGACTCGCCTCCCGTGCGGGTGGCGCTGGTCGGAATCTGGGGATTGGCTGTGTGGTCGATGGCGTCGATGCTGTGGGCGCAATCGGCCGGCGATGCGTTCGCGGCCGCGGACCGGTGGATCCTGTACGCCGCAATCGCGACGCTGCCGATGGCGCTGCCCCTGCCGCGGCGCTCGCTGGCGGCGGCGACCTGGGCCCTCGCCGGGGCGATCGCCGTCGTCGCGGCGTACGTCCTGATCAGGCTGATGATCAACGGTGAGCCGCTGTTTCTGGCTGGCCGCCTGAACGGCCCGATCAACTACCGCAACGCGACTGCGCTGCTGTTCGCCCTGCCGGTCTGGCCGGCGGTGATCGCCGCCTCCGCCGTCCGGTATCCGCGGGGCGCCCGTGCGCTCGCCTTCGGAGCGGCGACCCTGTGTCTTGGGCTGGCGTTCCTGACCCAGTCCCGCGGGATCGTGCTCGGGCTGGCCCTCGGAGGCATTGTGGTGCTGGCGCTCGGCCCCGACCGCGTACGCCGGGCCTGGACCGCGATCATCACACTCGCGGCCGTCGCGATCGCCTCGCCCTGGCTGCTGCGCCCGTTCCATGCATTCGACGGCGGCGACGGGATCGTGACGGCGCACGAGATCGCGGTTGCGGCGGATGCTCTGGCGATCGCCACTGTCGCGGCCGTGGCGGTGGGGATGGCGATCGCGCTGTTCGACAGCGGCCTGCGGGCGAGCTCCGCGCGGATGCGATACGTGCGCCTCGCGGCGCGGATCGGGCTGACGGTGGCTGTGATCGCGGGCCTGATCGCGGCCGGGGCGGCGATCGGCAATCCGTCCAGCTACCTGAGTCGTAAGTGGCATCAATTTCACGACCTGAACAGCACTACGCCGACGACAACCCGTCTGCTGACCGTGGGCGGCCAGCGCTACGACCTGTGGCGGGTGGCACTCAAAGAGTTCGACAGCGCGCCGGTCCTCGGCGTCGGCGCCGACAACTATGAGTTCGGCTATTACCGCGAGCGCGCCACCAACCGCAATCTCGATGATCCCCACAGCTTCGTGTTCGCGCTGTTGGCTGAATCCGGCATCGTCGGAACGACGCTGTTTGCCCTGTTCCTGGTGGGCAACATCGGGGCGCTCGGCCGCGGTTGGCGACGGCTGGGCGCCGATGCGCGGCGCCCGGCCGCGGCCGCCGCCGCGATCGGTGCGGTACTCATCGGTCAGAGCGCGGTCGATTGGATATTCCTGATCCCTGGACTGACGGCGATCGGGATCTTCGCGCTGTCGTTGGCCACCGCTCAGGCGGTTCGGCGAGTCGATGACGAGGGCCCAGCCCCGGCCTCCGACGCCGGGCGTCGCGGGAGACGGTTGCGCGGATTGCCGTGGGCACGACTGCTCGGGGTGGCAGGGATTGCGACCGCGATCGTGGCCGTCCTCGCACTGTTGCTCTCCGATGCCTACATCCAGCGCGCGCGATCGCAGATCAACGATCCGCGTGCCGAGTTGTCCTCGGCACGGACGGCCAGCGTCCTGGATCCGTGGTCGGTCACGCCCCATTACCTCGAGGCGTCCGCGACCGAGACCCTCGGCAATCGTCCCGGCGCCTATGCACAGCTGCGGGACGCGCTGTCGCTGGAGCCGGCGAACATGGCGACGCTCGCCGTGCTCGGCGACTTCGAGGCGCGCGGCCACCACTTCGCGGCCGCGCGGCGATACTACCGCCGGGCGCTGAAGCTCGATCCGCTGGACACCGGCCTGCAGCAGCTGGTCCGGATCGGCGAGCGCTCGACCGTCAACGGCGCCCGTTCGAAACGGCGCGGTGGGCAGCGACGGCGTCGGTGAGCGCCGCCGCCCATGCCGCCCCGGCGCGCTCGGCGCCGAAGTGCGCCTCGGCGTAGGCACGGCCCGCGCGCCCCAGGCTCAGCCGGCCGGCGAGATCGGCGGCGAGCGCGCGGATCCCATCGGCCAGTGCGGTGACTGACCCGGGTGCAACGACAACGCCGGCCCTGGCGGCGCCCACCAGCTCCGCCGACTCGCCGCGGGCGGCCAGCAGCACCGGAGTGGCTGCCGCCATCGCCTCGACCAGCTTGGTCGGCAGCGCGGCCGTGAAGATCGGCAGGTCGCGGAGCAGCACCGCTGCCGCGTCGGCGCCGGCGTACAGGTCCGGGACCCGCGCGGCAGCGACCGGCGCCAGCATCGCGACGTTGTCGACCCGCTGCGCGGCGATCACCCCGCGCAGCCGCTCGGCGTCGGCACCGTCGCCGACGATCGTGGTCTGAACGATCTCCGGTCCAGCGAGCTTCGACGCTCGGATCAGCACCTCCAGATCCTGGGCCAACCCGACCGTGCCCGCGTACAGCAGCCGCAGCGGCGAGCGGGGCCGGTCAGGCCCCGGCGTCAGCTGCGCCATGAACCGCGAGAGGTCGACGACCGGCCACAGCCGCCGCGCCTTGGACCCGGCCTCGGGAACCGACTTCAGGGCTGCGACGATCCCCTGTGTCGGGGCGGTCACGAGATCGGCGTGGCGGTAGATGCGGCGCTCCAGGCCGGCGGCCGCGGCGATCACTCGACGGCTGCGAAGCGCTCCGAGCTGCACCGCGCTCTCAGGCCAGCGATCGGCGACGTTGACCACGTAGGCGGCCCGCTTGCCGGCGGCGTACGCAACCCCGGCGGCCGCAGTGAACAACGGCGGCGTCTCGCCGACCACCACATCCGCGGGTCCGCTGAGCGCGGCGGTGGCGAGCGCGCTGAGACCGAAGGTTGCGTGATCGGTCAACCGCGGGCCGAAGCCGCGGTTGGCCGCCGGGTAGACGGCGCTGCGCACGATCGTGATTCCGTCGCGGCACTCTCGCTGCCAGGGTCGGTTGCGGTATGGGTCCGGGATCACGCCGGACGGATAATGCGGGAAGCCCGTGTGCACGGTCACGGTGTCGCCGTGAGCAGCCAGCGTCCGCGCGAGCAGGTCGATGCGCGTCTGCGGCGCCCCGGCCTCGGGCGGGAAATAGTGAGTGAGGAAGCAGATCCGCACGCGTCAGCGCCGCCGTCGGGTCAGGGCGCGCGCTGGTAGGCGTAGTACGCCGGCTTCGGCGTCAGCTGATAGGTGAGCAGCCCGGTGGTCAGGGCCTGATTATCGGGCAGCGGGGGCTGGTCGACCAGGTCGAACCAGCCCATGCCGGCAACGTAGTTGACCGAGTTGGCGAGCCGGAAGGCGGCCGTCAGCCACCTGGCCTGCGCCTGGCGTGAGACCGCGAAGCTGAACGCTCGATTGCCATGATTCGACGACACTGTGAACTCCGAAAGCCACAGCTTCACCGGCCGGTGGTACACCTGATCAAGCTGCGCATCGAGCGTGTCGATATCGTTGATGTCGCGCCCGCCGGGGTAGTACGGCTTCTCGCTGAGGTTGGGGAACCGGCGTGAGAAGGGGTTGTGTCCGTAGTAGTCAAGCGGCGGCGGCTCGCCGTTGGGCAGGCGCATCCACTTGACGAAGTCCGCGGGCTCGACGGTGCCGAAGCTCCAGGTGTCACCGCCGATCACGATATTGGCTTTCGAGACGCCCTTCAGCGCGTAGTATCCGGCGTTGAGGATCAGCGCGTAGCGTCGTGGACCGACCTTCGAGTTGGGCGGCATCGGATAGAAGTTGCCAGCACGGTTCGGCTCGCCCCAGATCATCCACAGATGGACCGAGGGATAGCGGCGAGCGGCGGCGGTCAGGAAGTTCCCATAGTCGCTGGCTCGATTGGGCGCCCAGTCGCTTGCTCGTCCGCCGTTCGCCCATCCGGGGGTTCCCTGGACGAGCAGGCAGATCTTGATCCGGTAGCGCGCGGCCTGCGCGATTGCCTGGCTGAGCTGCGCGGGCCACTGATAGGCGGGATCAGACGGGTTGTCGGGGTCGGCCGGAGGGGTGGGGGCGGTCTGCGCCCAATTGAGGTCGATCTGGAAGACATCGACCCCGAGCCGGTGATAGGTCGGAAAGGCGGAGCGACCGTTGGGAAGCGTCACCGGTCCCCAGATCAGCTTCGGCACCGAGCCGCTGGTCCGAGCCGCGCCCGCGGGCACGGTCGCCTGGGCGCCGACCGCCAGCCACAGCATGACCAGCCCGACGGCCACCGTTGCGAGCGCTGCCGGCAGCGGTCCGGGAACCAGCCGCCTCACGGTAGGCGGCGGAACACGGCGACGAACACCAGTGCGAGCAGAGCTGCACCGGCGGCCGGCGCGACCCACAGACGGACCGCCGACCACCCGCGCCGCGTGCGGGCGGCGCACAGCGTGAATGGCAGCAGCAACGTGCGGGCGACGATCCAGGCGTCGCCCGCGAGCGTGTGGGACCGAACGTAATCGAGATCGACCCCGATCTTGGCCGGCAGCACCTCGTCGGTGTAGGTGGTCGATGGGGCCGGTCCGAGCAGCAGCGACTTCTCGTCGACGAACCGCAGCTGCGCATTGCCGGTAATTCCCGGCGTCACCGTCAGGATGTCGGCGTACTCCACGGCGAACTGCTCGGTGAAGTACGGCAGCTCGGGACGCGGCCCGACGAGCCTCATCTCGCCGCGCAGCACGTTGACGATCTGCGGCAGTTCGTCCAAACGTGTCTCGGCCAGGAAGCGGCCAATCGGGGTGAAGCGCTCATCGCGCGACGCCGTCAGCGGATGGCCGCTGGCGTCGCGGCGCATCTTACGGAACTTCAGCATCTCGAACATCTCACCGCCGCGTCCAACGCGCCGCGAACGATAGAGAACCGGACCCGGCGAATCGAGGTAGATCGCGATCGCGATCGCGATCGCGATCGCGATCACCAACGGTAGGGCGACGATCGTCAGCGAGACGTCAAAGCACCGCTGCGGCCAGGGAATCGCGGGGCCAGGAGCATCCGCGGTGGCCGCCCGTTTCGACGTTGCCGTCTGTTCGCTACTCACCACGGATCCGGCGCCCCCTCGTCGCGCTTCCCGTTGCTCTATCGGTGTGTCGGCCGCAAGCCACCCCTGCGGCCGACCCATTCCCGCCGGCTCACCGGCGCGTCGCTCAGACGGGCAGGCCTATGTGTCCAAGACGACCGTTGACGTCGAGGTCTTCGCCTTGCCTTTGTTCGGGGTGAAGGTACACGCGACGTTCAGTGAGATCGCCTTGCCGTTGTGCGCAACCAGGAACGTTCGGCCCTTCTTGGTCAAGTTGATCTTGAATGTCTTACGGCCCTTGCGGCCTTTGCTAGCGCCTCCCGAACCAATGGTGATCCCGCCGCCGGTGACCGAGCACGCGATCGAGCCTGCCGAGGGGAACTTGAACGACACCACGGGCGTCCGCAGCGCCAACTCGGCCCCGGTGTAGCCGGCCAGCTTCGTCGCCAGGGACTTTGTCACTTTTTTGCTGCCGCGCGAGCCGCCCGCTGGCTTGGTCGGCTTCCCCCCGGGGGTTCCGGGCGGGCCCGGGACCTTGTATGCGACAGCGAGCGGAACGACAGTGAGACCCAAGGCGATACACAGGGCCGTGATAACGGCAACGATTTTTCCCTTGCCCGTCAAACCAATTCCTTTCATAGTCAGCGCCACGCGAGGGGTCAACGTCCCGTTCACGCGCTCCTGTACCGGCGACCACCCGCCGGCGGGCCTAACATACCCGCACACCTCTTACCGCGTCAAACTTTCGATTGCGTCCTTGACTGCGCAAATGATACATTCCTCGTCAAGTCTCGTCATGTGTGGGAAAAGGGGCACCGTCACGGTCCGGCGTCCGTACTCCTCCGTGCACGACAGTGCAGGCGCTGATCGCAGCGAGAACGCGGTCGTCATGTGCAGCGGCGGGTAGTGCACGCTGGTTTGCACGCCGGCTCGATGCAGGAAAGCGCGGAATGCGGCGCGGTCGAGGTCGCATCTGAGCAACAACGGAAAGATGTGCCAGGCGCAGGTCACGTCGTCGTCAGGCACCAGCACTGGGCGCGCGCCGTCGAGGTCGCGGAGCGCGTCGACATATCGTTCAGCGAGCTCGGCGCGGCGTCGATTGTCGGCAGCCAGCCGCTCCAGCAGCCGGGTTCCGAGCGCGGCCCGGGGCTCGTCGAGCCGGAGGTTGAATCCGGGCTCGACGACGTCATAGTCGTGGACGACGGGTCCGTGATGACGGCGCCAGGTGTCCATGCTCAGCCCGTGGGAGCGCAGCAGGCGAGCACGCTCGGCGAGCTCCTGGTCGTCGGTGACGAGCATCCCGCCCTCCCCGAGGGGCAGATTCTTGTTGGCGAAGAAGCTGAACGCGCCCAGCCGTCCGATCGTTCCGACGTGGCGCGGACCGGCCCACGCTCCAGCAGCATGCGCCGCGTCCTCGATCAATGTGAGCCCGCGCTCCGCCGCCAAGTCGGCAAGCGCGAGCGTCTCGCCGGGGTGTCCCGCATAGGCGACGTTGACGATCGCGCGAGTGCGCGGGCCGATCGATTCACGGACCCGTTCGCAGGACAGCCACGGGGCGTCGGTGGCGCGCACGTCGGCGAACACCGGGGTGGCGCCCGCCTGCACGATCGTCGCCGCGGTGGCCGCAAAGGTCAGCGACGGCAGGATCACCTCGTCGCCGGGGTTCAGATCGAGCAGCGCGAGGGCGAGTTGCAGCGCCGCCGTTCCGGAGGCGACCGCGATCGCCGCTCGCGCGCCCGTGAAGTCGGCGAACGCCCGCTCGAACTCGGCCACCCGCGGCCCCTGCGACAGCCACCCGCCGCGATATACCGACGCGACCGCCTGCACGTCCTCCTCGCTGAGCCGGACGTCGGCCAGCGGCACGATCCAGTCGGGCATCGGACGCACGGTAGCTGGAAGCTCGCCTGAGACGTCGATCATTTATGGTCTGGGCGTGGGCTTTTGGGATGGACGCCGGACGCTGGTGACTGGGGCTGGCGGCTTCATCGGCGGCCACCTCGCAGTCGCGCTGTCTGAGGCCGGAGCGAGCGTCCGGGGACTGTGTCGCTACAACTCCCGCGGCGACCGCGGAACGCTGGACTGGTATCCCGGGCCGGAGACCGCCGGGATCGAGGTGCAGTTCGGCGACCTGCGCGACCCGGAGTCGATCCAACGAGCGATGAACGGCATCGAGGTCGCGTTCCACCTCGCGGCGCAGATCGCGATCCCGTACTCGTACCTGAACCCCCGGGACTTCTTCGAGACCAACGTCGGCGGCACTTTCAATGCCGCCCAGGCGGCGCTGGCGGCGGATGTCGGGCGGGTCGTCCATCTCTCGACGAGCGAGATCTACGGAGCCGCCCCGGCGTTTCCGATCACCGAGGAGGCGGTCACCGCACCGCGTTCACCGTATGCGGCCAGCAAGGTCGGCGCCGACGCGGTGATGGCCGGCTGGCACGCGTCGTTCGGACTTCCGGTGGTGACGGCGCGACCGTTCAACACCTACGGACCGCGTCAGTCCGCGCGGGCGGTCGTCCCCACGATCATCACCCAGGCGCTCTCCGGGGCAGCCGTCCGCCTCGGTTCGCTGCACCCGCGTCGGGACCTGACGTTCGTCAGCGACACGGTCTCCGGCCTGATCGCGATCGCGGCGGCCGGCGACGACGTCCTCGGCCGCACGTTGCAACTGGGAAGCGCCAAGGATGTCTCGATCGGGGAGCTTGTCGCGCTGGTGGGCGAGCTCATCGGACATCAGCTGGAGGTGGTGCTCGACCCCGAACGGGTGCGCCCGATCACCAGCGAAGTGCCGCGCCTGGTATGCGACCACTCGCTGACGACGGAGCTGACGGGATGGACGCCGGCGATCGACCTGCGCACCGGTGTGCTGCGTACGCTCGAGTGGATCTCGGTGAACGCGCATCGCTATCGACCCTCCGAGTACGCCCGATGAGCGGTCCGTACAGAGCTGCCGTGCTGGCCGGCGGGCTCGGCACGCGGCTGCGTCCGTACACGACGATCCTGCCCAAGCCGCTGGTCCCGATCGGCGACCGTCCGATCCTGGAGCTGATGTTCGACTGGCTGGCGCGCGGCGGCGTTGAGCGGGTCGACGTCTGCGTCGGCTATCTGGGCGAATTGATCCAGACCTACTTCTCACAGGCGCAGACGATCCCGCCCCGGCTCGAGGTGAGCTGGCGACGCGAGCCGGAGCCGCTCGGGACCGCGGGCGCGCTGCGCTGCGTCCCGAACGTTGAGGAGACCCTGCTGGTCGTCAACGGCGACATCGTCACCGATCTGGATCTGACCGAGATGCTCGCCTTCCACCGCTCCCGCGGCGCCGCGCTGACGATCGCGACCCACGTCTCCGAGGTGGAGACCGACCTCGGAGTGATCGAGCACGACCACGGCCTCGTCGTCAACTATCAGGAGAAGCCCGTGCTCAGCTATAGCGCAAGCATGGGGATCTACCTCTACGAGCCACGGGTCCTGCAGTCGCTGCCGGAGGGGCCGCTCCAATTCCCGGACCTGGTGCTCGCACTGCTGGCGCGCGGCGAGCCGGTCGCGGCGTTTCAGAATCACGCCGCCTGGCAGCACGTCGGCACCCCCACTCAGCATGAGGAGGCCCACCGCCGGCTCGAGGATCCGCCGCTGCCGTAGGTGCTACAGAACCGAGCGGATCTCGTCGTCGAACGTCGCGATGTGCTCGCCGACGACCGCGCGAGCGCCCTCGGGGTCGCCGGCGACGATCGCGCGCAGCAGCTCGCCGTGCTCGTGGACGCGGGCGAACAGGTGCGGCAGGCGGTCCAACACGAGGTACCAGATCCGCAGCGAGAGGTTGAAATAGCGCCCGAGCGTCTCCTCCAGGAACGGGTTGCCGGCGGCCTGATAGACGAACCGGTGCACACGGGTGTCGAGCTCCATCAGCGCGGCGGTGTCGTCGGAGCCGCGGCTGCGCTGCAGCTCGGCGATCAACTGCTCTGCCTCGGCCCGCTGCGCCGGCGTCGCGTGCTGGGCGGCGCGCTCGGCGGCGAGCCCCTCCAACTGGACGCGCACCTCGGAGACGTAGGCCAGGTCGGTGATGTTGATCTCCGACGCGAACGTTCCGCGACGGGGATAGACCGTGACGAGATTTTCGAGCGCAAGTCGCTTGATCGCCTCGCGCACCGGCGTGCGACCGATTCCGAGCTCGCCACCGAGCAGGTCTTCATCGATCGGCTCGCCGGGCGCGATCCGCAGCGTCACCAGCCGATCGCGCAGTTCGGCGTAGGCGCGATCGGCGAGCAGCTCGCGCGCGGGCTGAGCACGGCTCCCCCGCGCCGGATCCTGACGACCCCGCACCGCACTGACGCTCATCAGCCCAACGCCTTAAACGAAGCTGATATATGAGTCATCGGCCAGGAGTCTAACATTCGGCAGATGGATGTTGGACCCGTCTGCCACGACGCACAACGGGGCGTCCGCGGCATCCGCGCAGGCGTGGCTCGATGAGTGACGCGGCGGTCGAGCACGATCCGGACGAGGTCGCCGACCGGTTCGCGTCCGACGAGCCCGCACGGGCGGCCGAGATCGTCCACTCGCTGGCGCGCCACACGCCGCTGCTGAGCTCGCGCAGCCTGTCCGAGCGCGCCGGCGGCCGGGTCGTGCTGAAAGCCGAGAACCTGCAGCGAACCGGATCGTTCAAGCTGCGCGGCGCGATCCACAAGATCAGCCGGCTTGGCGCGCCCGCCGGGGTCGTGGCGGGCAGTGCGGGCAATCACGGGCAGTCGCTGGCGTACGCCGCGCGCGCCCAGGGAATCCCGTGCGAGGTGTTCATGCCGCGTGAGGCGCCGGTCGCGAAGGTGGCGGCCGTGCAGGCGTTCGGCGGGACCGTCGATCTGGGCGGCGACACGGTCGACGACTGCGTCGCGGCCGCGCTGGAACGCGCCGCGCAGACCGGAGCGGGGTTCGTGCACCCGTTCGACGACCCGGACGTGATCCTCGGCCAGGCGACGCTCGGACTCGAGTTGCTCAACGACGTGCCTGAGCTGCAGACCGTGATCGTCCCGGTCGGCGGCGGCGGGCTGATCTCAGGAATCGCCGGGGTCGTCAAGACGGCACGTCCCGAGGTGCGCGTGATCGGGATCCAGATCGATGCCTGCGCGGCGTTTCCAGAGTCGCTGGCCCGCGGCGAGCCGCTGATGTGCACACCGAAGGCGTCGACGATCGCCGACGGCATCGCCGTCAAGCGGCCGGGCAAGCTCACCCTGGCACTGGTGCAGCGATGGGTCGACGAGCTCGTCGTCGTCGACGAGGACGAGACCGCCGACGCGATGGTGTGGCTGATCGAGCGTTCGAAGCTCGTCGTCGAGGGCGGCGGAGCCGTCGGCGTCGCCGCGCTGCTTTCGGGCAGGGTCTCGGCGAGCGCGACCGGCACGACCGCGATCGTGCTGTCGGGCGGGAACGTCGACGCCGGCCTGCTGGCGGCGATCGCGCAACGGGCGGAGACGACCGCCGGGCGACGGCTGCGGCTGTTCACGCGGATCGCCGATCGCCCCGGCGGGCTGGCGACCCTGCTGACCTCGATCGCACGCCAGGGTGGCAACGTCGTCCACGCCGACCACATCCGCGAAGCCGTGTCGCTGCACGTCCGTGAGACCGCGGTCGAGATCGCGCTCGAGACCCGCGGACCCGAGCATGGAGACGCGATCGTCGCGGCGCTCGAGTCAGATGGCTACGCCGTCCGCCGGCTCGACTCCTGACCGCGCACACCGGCATGACCGACCGGCGCACGCCGGCACTCTTTACCATGAGTTGGGAAGAGACGAGCTTTGGGGGCAGAGATGCTGATCAAGAGGTACAGGAGGGCGGCGCTTGCGCTGCCGGTTGCAGCAACAGTCGCGCTGGCGCTGGCGATCGCGGCGCCGGCGGCAGCAGCGGCGAAGCCGGGGCCGTCGCTGGTCGTCTCGCGGCTGACGATGGACGCCTACAGCCCCGGCCTGGTCGCGCACACGCCGCCGCTGCACTCGCCGAAGTTGACCAAGGGCAAGCTCTACGTCGTCACCGTGCAAGGCACGGTCAGCTTCTACGCGGCGGTCGACTACCTGCAGATCCAGAAGCCGTTCATCGCATTCTGCGGCAGGTCGCAGCCAGCGCCATTGTTCGGCTCGGCCGGCGGCTCCGGTCCCGTCTCCAACGACGCCGAGTTCATCTTCGCCCAGCCGATCACCGCCGGCACGTGCAACAGCGTGAAGCTGCCGCTCGCATACCCGAACTTCCAGCTGAACAACGGTTTTGGATGGGGCCATCCGAAGTTGCTGAGTCCGAAGCCGGTGCGCCGGCCGACGGCCAACCACGCCTACTCGTTCGCGGTCGTCGGCCAAGGCCGGCGCCTCGGGCTCGAGCTGGTCGATCCCGACACGCGTGACGACTACGGCAGCTTCCAGATCACGATCCGCCACGCGGTCAGCTCGGATTGCACGCACGGCCAGTGGCGGGCGTTCGCACTCAAGCTCGCGGCGATCTGTGCCGGCGACACGGCCAGCACGCACGGCAGGATCCCGCAGCTCCCGAAGGCCAAGCCGCTGACGATTCCGCAGGGCCCGATCGCGCACGTCGCGCGTGACTCGGACTTCCCCAAGGCGATCAACGCGCAGCTGCCCGCCGGCGTGCTCGGCGCCGCCGCGTTCTCAAAATACGCTTCGGTGAGCACAGCCGCCGGAAAGCTGCAGCGGGCGATCTTGACCGCCAGCCCGGTGCGGTCCGCCGCGATCAGCGAGCTCGGGGGCCCAGCGCTGCCGTCGATCACTTCGACCGCGCTGCAGTTCCCGAACGCCGCGAGCGCACAGAACGCCTTCGCCGCGCTCGCCGCGCTCGACGCCGCAGCCAACGCCCCGGCCGGGGCCACCGCCGCGGTTGCTACCGCCAAGGGCGTCCAGGGCGACGTCATCACCTACTCGGGCGCGGCCGCCGGCGTCGAGGCGATCGCTTACGCGGGCGACGGCGTCTACGCGCTGCGCGAGCTGCAGACCGCCGGCAGCGGCCCGATCTCGGCGACCACGGCGACGTCGCTGCTGGCGTCGCTGATCAGCCGCTGATCAGCCGCTGATCAGTCGCTGATCAGTCGCTGATCAGTCGCTGATCAGTCGCATCGACGGTCGCACTGGGCCCGGCGTCAGTCGCCGAGCTCGGTGCGCCGGCGCGTCACGAACTCGCGCAGCGACGCGTCGATCGCCGGATCGATCGCTGGCTGCTCGTACTCCTCCAGCGTCTCGCGCCAGATCTCGCCCGCCCGCGCGGTCGCGTCGCGGCCACCGTTGCGCTGCCGGCGATCGAAGTTCTCCGTCGAGGACTCCCCCATCGTGTCGGCG
>Ga0302325_10001061_pt1 | contig 72073 bp, 52 predicted proteins | sample Palsa_T0_2_FD_201948 | JGI IMG/M metagenome (GOLD analysis project Ga0302325, IMG submission 201948) | Peat permafrost microbial communities from Stordalen Mire near Abisko, Sweden - Palsa_T0_2 | ecosystem: Environmental > Terrestrial > Soil > Palsa > Peat permafrost | place: Sweden: Abisko...
GACGAGGCCTACCAGTTTGTGAAGCGGGAGTATCGTGCGGGTTATAAGCTGGGCGCCTGATAAATGAATGACCTGCCTCGCGGCGGGGTAGCAAAAAAGCCTCCGTCAGGAGGCTTTTTTTATTCATTGAGGAGCTTCGAAAGATCCAGGAGCTCCTTTTGTTTATAATTATTGCGTTCGTTGTCGAAGCATTTGGCGAATTCCTCCAGGGCTGTCTGGATGATCCGGTGGTGTGACAGCGGTTTGAAATAGGAGGCGACGGGCGGAACGGAGATGCGTTTGAAATAGCTTTCCACATCCTTATGCGTGAAGACCTGACCACTGGTAGGGTCGATGAAGAACTCTATCCGCTGCATGGGACTGAGTTTTTCGGGGTTTTCGTCGTAGTAAGGTTTTATATAAGCGAGGACAAACTGCCTTGGGATATTGATGGCCTTTACCGGGATGTCCAGCAATTCGCTGAGCAGGAGGTAGAGGATGCCATTGGTGATGGAGTTGGCGCGTTTTGTTTCGATCAGTTTGTTGATAAGGAATTCTTCGGGGTGCTGGTAGGCTACTTCCGTTCCTTTGAGACCGTAATAGTTGTAGAGGATGCTGGTGACGACGTGTACCTGTTCGAGCGGAGTGAGGTAGCTATTGAGTTCGAGCCAGATATTGCGGCGGAGTTTTTCCACTTCCTGCAATACGGGTGTGGTGACCAATTCGGGGTACTGGAATTTCGCCACGAGGAGGGACGCCGTCAGGAGGTCCTGGTAGCTGCTGTTCTTCCAGTGTGTGAAATCTTCCGTGAGGTCGCGGTAGTGCAGTTTGTGGATCAGCAATTCGATCCTTTCCTGGACATCATTGCTGATGGTATTCTCCCAAAGGTTTTCCAGGTTGGGTATGATGCCTCTTCCATAGCTGACGATGCGGCTGCTCACGGAGTCGAAGACTTCGAGATCGGGATCATCGATGAGGTGAAAGAGTGCTACTATTTCTTTGTTTTCTTGCATGCGGTTTGGGCTTTTGCCGATACAAAGGTAAGATCGGAGAAGTTTATAAATGTCAATTGACCTTATTATCCACACTAACGCCTCAAATGTTCATTAAATTGCATGCCAGGGCGCGGAAGCCGGACGCCGCCCAAGGCAGAGGGGCGGCTGTGGTCCGGCGGGAGGCGCGCTTACGGTCCGGCGGGGCCACCCCTTCCGGGCGCCAAGGCGCAGGGGCGCCGCATTTGGGTATTTTCCAAGGGTATATGAGGCCGTCATTTGCCGGGGTACAGCCACGTGTAGTGCGGTGGCTTCCCTAGCCGCCTTTTTTCTTCCGGGGTACCCTTTTCGGGGGGTTGGCCTTGACGTCTTCGATGATGGCCTTGACCTCTTCCAGCGTCAGGTCCGCGGCGGTTTCCTGTTTTTCTTTTGGCAGTTTATAGTTGCGCAGACCCTGCTTGATATAAGGTCCGTAAGGTCCGCGGAGGAGTTGTATTTTTTCCTTTTCGAAGATCTTGATGGTGCGTTGTTCTTTGGCTTCTCTTTTCTCGACGACCATCGGTGAAGCCACTTCGAAGCTGATGGTATAGGGATCGTATTCTTTACCGAGGGAATAGAATTTCCCGTCGTGAGCGATATAAGGGCCAAAGCGGCCGATGTTGACCGTTACATCCTTATCTTCAAAGGAGCCCAGGATGCGGGGAAGACGGAAGAGTTCCATGGCCTCATCGAAGCTGATGGTCTCGATACTTTGGGTGTTCTTTAATTTCGCGAAGCGTGGTTTCTCCTCGTCGTTGACATCGCCGATCTGCACCATTGGGCCATAACGACCCATACGTGCCACGACTTTTTTGCCGCTTGGCGGATCGATGCCGAGCTCTCTTTCGCCTTTGATGCGTTCCGCGTTCTCGATGGTATTGTCAACGTCCTTTTTGAATGGGTTGTAGAAATCATCGATCATCTTACTCCAAACCATTTTACCCTGGGCGACTTCATCGAATTCTTCTTCGATGCGGGCGGTAAAATTGTAGTCCATGATGTCGTCAAAGTGTTGTTTGAGGAAGTCTGTCACCACAAGACCGAGGTCAGTGGGGAACAACTTGGACTTTTCCGCACCGGTGTTCTCCTGTTCCGTCACCTTTTCGATACGGTCGTTCCTGAGGGCGAGGATGCGGAAATCCCGTTTGGTGCCTTCCTTATCTCTTTTTTCGACGTAGCCTCGTTTCAGGATGGTCGAGATAGTTGGCGCGTAAGTGGAGGGGCGGCCGATGCCCAACTCTTCCAGTTTTTTGACCAGGGAGGCCTCAGTATAGCGGGGGAGGGCCCTGGTGAAACGTTCGATCGCGCGCATTTCTTTCAGCGGCAGTTGTTGTTTCACGGCGAGAGGGGGCAACATCCCTTCCTGTCCTTCGTCCTCCTGGTCCTCATCTTCGTCCCGGTCTTCCATATACACTTTCAGGAATCCGTCGAATTTCAGGACTTCGCCGCTGGCGGTGAGTTCTTCCTTGTTGGTAGATACCTGTATTTTGACGTTTGTCTTTTCCAGTTCCGCATCGGCCATCTGGCTGGCCATCGTCCTTTTCCAGATGAGTTCGTACAGGCGCCGACCGTCGGAGTCTTCAACGGTCATGGCGTCCATGTAGGTGGGGCGGATCGCTTCGTGCGCTTCCTGCGCTGATTCGTTCTTGTTCTTGAATTTCCGTGCCTGGTGGTATTTGTCACCGTATTGACTACGGATCTGTTGGGAGGCAGCATCCATGGCGAGGTCGCTGAGGCTGACGCTGTCCGTACGCATATAAGTGATCTTACCGCTCTCGTACAGCTTTTGCGCCACAATCATCGTCCGGCTAACGGAGTAACCCAATTTGCGGCTGGCTTCCTGTTGCAGCGTAGAGGTAGTAAATGGCGCAGGGGGCGTCTTCTTACCGGGTTTGACCTGGATATCGGAGACTGCGTAGTCGGCGCCCACGCAACTTTGAAGGAACTTCTCGGCGTTCTCGGACGTAGCCTGTTTTTTGCCTTCCGCGGAGAAGGTGACCAACTTGCCGCTGACGTCCTTGGCGGTGAAGAGGGCTTCTATCTTAAAGGAGCTGACGGGCGTAAAGGCGTTGATCTCGCGTTCGCGTTCGGCGATGATGCGTACGGCGACGCTTTGTACCCGGCCTGCGCTCAAATTGTTCTTCATGCTCATTTTCCGCCAGAGTACGGGGCTGAGCTCGAAGCCTACGATGCGGTCGAGGATACGGCGTGCCTGTTGGGCGTTGACCAGGTTCATGTCGACGGTCCGGGGCTTTGTGACCGCGGACTGAATGGCTGGTTTTGTGATCTCGTGGAAGACGATGCGTTTGGTGGTGGCGGGATCGAGGCCGAGCACTTCGCACAAGTGCCAGGATATGGCTTCCCCTTCCCGGTCCTCATCCGTCGCGAGCCAGACTTCGCCAGATTTCTTGGCGATGGCTTTTAACTCTTTGACAACCTTTTCTTTATCTTCCGGTACGATATATCGGGGCTTATAGTTGTTCTTGATATCGATACCCATATCGCCCTTTTCCAGGTCGCGGATATGGCCATAGCAACTCTTGACTTCAAAGTCTTTTCCCAGGATCTCTTCGATGGTCTTGGCTTTCGCCGGAGACTCCACTATTAATAAATTCTTCGCCATTTTAGTATAAAGGGTTTAAAATAGGCCCGCCAATCCCGTTCGGGCCAGCCCGTCATGCGGTGCAAGTTTACAGTATAACGGTCACATTAAAAAATAAGTAGCCGGGCGGCCGCTGTCCTTCCTTCCGGATCAGGCTTGTTTTGTTACTGATTATCAATAGTTTATGTCAATGCACCCGATCGAAGTTATAGATTTATGAACAGCTGGGCGTACGCGTTGTTCAAAAAGGCTTATTTTGTCAATCAATTATAGCTTGTGGCAGAGCCGAAAATTTCTTATCAGTTATTTCCCCTGGGCGATTCGGCCATTACGATCGATCTTGGTAATTGTATTGACGAACAGCTTAATAGGCGGGCATTGGGCCTCTCTGACTGGTTGGAGGCCCATCGTTTCCATGGTGTGCTGGACATTATAGTGGCGTATAGCTCGGTTTCGGTGTTTGTCGATCCATTGGTTGTCCGGGCCAGCGGCATTGCCGGATCGGACGCCGTTATGGAATGGGTGGGCAACTGGCTGGAGCGGGCCTGGCGGGAGTCGGACGGGCGCCCAAGTCCGACGGGTGAGCCGGCAGCCGGACGGGCGGAAATCGGACGGGCGCCCGAGGCAGAGGGTCGGCAAGGGTCCGGCGGGGAGGGGGCTATTCTTCCGATACCGGTCTGTTATGAGGGGGAGTATGCGCCTGACCTTGATTGGGTGGCCGGGCAGAAGGGGTTGTCGGCGCAGGAGGTGGTATCGATCCATAGTAACGGGGTCTACCGGGTTTACATGGTGGGTTTTTTGCCGGGGTTCTCTTATATGGGCGTGCTGGATGAGCGGATACAGCTGCCGCGAAAGCTTCAGCCCGTTCCCGTGGTTGCCGGCGGAGTGGGAATAGCGGGGATGCAGACGGGTATCTATCCGCTCAACAGTCCGGGAGGCTGGCAGATCATCGGGCGGACGCCAATGCGGTTTTTTGATGCGGCCGATGATCCGCCCGTGCGGTTAAAAACCGGTGACAGGGTCCGGTTCTGCCCCATTCCGGCGACCGAGTTCCGGCGACTTTCCGGGCGTCCCGCGTAGTAAGATTTTTATTTAATCAGTGATTTATTTTGTTGCCGAAAGGCGTAGCTTCGGCTACAACCGTTGGTCAGCCCTGCCTTTAAACAAATACTTATGGCTTTCTCCATTATTAAACCCGGTTTGCTCGATACGATACAGGATATGGGCAGACATGGTTTCGGTAACTGGGGCATCAGTCCCGGCGGCGCGATGGACAGCTATGCGGCCCAGGTGGCCAACCTGCTGGTAGGGAATGACAAACATGAAGCGGTGATAGAGATCCATTTCCCGGGTCCCCAGATCCTGTTCGAACAGAATACGCTCATCGCCATTACGGGGGCGGACTTCTCGCCTACGGTCAATGACGAGGGGATACCCCGCTGGCAACCGGTCGTGGTCAGGAAGAACACCGTGTTGCATTTTCCTTCTTTGGTTAAGGGCGGGCGTTGTTATTTGAGTGTTCATGGAGGTTATTGCTTAAAGAAATGGTTGAACAGCTATAGCACGCATCTAAAAGCCGGTGCTGGCGGCTGGTGTGGGATGCCGTTGAAGAAGGGGGACGAGCTGCCTTTTAAAGAAAGCAATATCTATTTCGTTGGTTTATTGAAAGACGAAAGCAATTTTGAAGTGCTGCCGTGGCGGGTGAATGCGGAAAAGATCTATCAATATCCGCATGAGATCGGGTTTATTCCCGGTCATGAATGGGGTCTGCTTTCCGATGCGGGCAGAAAGGCATTTTTGGAGAACAATTATCTGATCCATCCTTCGTCAGACAGGATGGGGTATCAACTGAGCGGTTCGCCGCTATACCTGCAGGAGCCGATAGAACTGGTGTCTTCGGCGGTGAGCTTTGGCACCGTACAACTGTTGCCCGGCGGCCAGATGATCGTATTGATGGCCGACCATCAGACGACGGGTGGGTACCCGCGTATCGCGCATGTTATCTCCGCACATTTACCAAAGCTGGCGCAGCTGCGCCCTTCCGACACGATACAATTTAAAATGGTGGACATGCAATCGGCCGAGGGGCTGCTGTTGAGCCGTCAGAAGGAGCTGCATATCCTGCAGCGATCGTGTATGGATCATCTCAATGAGATGGTATGCTGAGTCCCCGGCCCGCCGGTGCGGATGGAGGGCTCGTCGTCGATCTCAACTGCGACATGGGAGAGGGTATGGATACGGATGCGGCTATTTTTCCTTTTATTTCTTCTGCGAATATTGCCTGCGGCGCCCATGCGGGGGATGCCGACACTATGAGAAGGACGGTGGAGATGGCGTTGCGCCATGGCGTTTCGATCGGTGCGCATCCTTCTTATCCCGACAAAGCCAATTTTGGCCGGATCGATATTCTTGGCAAGCCTTTGCGGCCGGAAGATCTGCCGGTCCTGCTGTACGAACAATTACATCGTTTACAATCCATCTGCAGGGAATTTGGGGTGAGGCTGCGGCATGTCAAGCCGCATGGGGCGCTATACAACCGGGCTGCTGCTGATCGCGCCGTCGCCGCGTTGGTGACCCGGGCCATCCTCAATTTTGATCCTTCGCTGTTGTTATATGGACTTAGCGGGAGTGAGCTGCGGAAACAGGCCGTGCGCGACGGGCTTGGTTTTGTGAGCGAGGTCTTTGCCGACAGGGGCTACCGGGCCGATGGTAGTCTTGTTCCGCGGAGCGAGCCGGGCGCGTTGATCGAGTCCCCTGATGTCGCGGAGGCGCAGGTGCTGAAGATGGTGGGTGAGGGATTGGTAGAGACAGCGGCCGGGAATGTCGCCATTTTGGCGGAGACTGTTTGCTTGCATGGAGATGGGGCGCATGCAGTGGAGTTTGCGGAGTTGATCCATGGGGCGCTTACGCGCCTGGGTGCACGGGTTGCGGCGCCGGTTTCCAATTGATAAAAATGGGTTATAATTGTGCCCATGAAAGTTAAATTAAGGCAATCGCTGGTCACCTTTCTTCGCTCTTCTCCTTCTGCACGAAACCTGTTGCTCAAGGTTTTTCCTTCCAGCTCCCTGCTCAACAGGGAGCGGCTTAAAGAAAATTACCTCAGGGATTACATTTATAGCCACTATGCAAAAGACAGCCTGGAGCAAAGGCGATTCTATAATATAGGCGCCGGCTTTCAACGAAGTACCTTTCCCATATGGTCTTATGTGGATCTGAAGGCTGCCGGGTATGACGAAAGGGGTATAGATGTTTTTTATGATCTCGAGAGCTTATCGCCGCTTCCGCTGGGGGAAAATCTGGCCGAAGTTATCTTCAGTTCATTTGTGATCGAACATATATCGGTTGCTGCCACCAAGAACCTTTGTAAGGAGGCATATAGAGTGCTAAAACCCGGAGGGGTCTTTCATTCAAAAATTCACCCTTATGAATATGGCTATCTTTTGTGGAAGAACAATCTGATCGCGCCTATGTCACCTTTTGAAGGCAGAGAAAGCGAGGCGATGGTCGACGCTTTTATCAAAAAGCACAAGGGGAAAGTAAAGGGCTTTTTTGATCAATCGGGTGGATACGTGTTACAGAGCCTGAGGAAGCCTGAAGCCGTCCTTAACTTTTCGACGAGTGATATGTTCCTGCTGCACAATGCCACGACCGCCTATGAACGGGTTCGGAAAGAGGGAGGTGACAGCAAACAACTATTGGATAATTGTCCGAACGACAACATTGCTGATCTTTTTGGAGTATTGAGGCGGGACTATGTGGACCAGGAAACGAGGAAGCCGCACCAGCACAATGCGGATTTTATCGCACAGGAAGAACTGCTGGCATATGTTAAGAGTATCGGGTTCTCTAAAGTCTATTTTACCCAGCCGTATCAAAGCATTGCTCCCGTCCTTTGGGAAGATGTGCTGAACCCGATCCACCATGGATTTGTCTATGCGATCGAAGCGGTCAAATGAGATCAACATGGTGGCACCTACGTCTATGCAGTAGGATACCCTTATAGCTGATATAGAAAAACGACGCGGCTTGTTAATATTTTGGTTGATTGCAAAGAAATCTTATTTTTAACCAGTCGATAACTAATTCTACCCATCGACGTTAGTCCTACCCGAAGAACTTCCAACATTAACCTAAAACACCCTCTACCAATGCTTAGCATCCGCGGTGGCAGTTTTCTTATGATGCCTCCTTTCCAACCATTTCGTTTTACCCTCATTTTTCTGATTGGCCTGCTAAGTCTCCCGCTGGTTTCGTCGGCCCAGACGAATCTTTTCCAGCTTTATTCATCCGGTGCGTATTCCGGTGGCACAGGGGATATGACGAATGTCGCCACCCCGGTATTCAAGCTACAGGCCCCCTCTGGTTATATCCGGGTTCCTCATTTAAGCGCCAGTTCCACCATCTCGACCGTATATAATTATGAAACCGGCAAGGATGTCTACTGGGGGGAACAGGCAGATGTCGGCAATTATTGGTTCCGGGGAAGGAACATGTATATCATGAATGGCAAGGTCGGAGTCAATTACACCAGTCCTCAATATCCGCTCGACGTAGCTGGCCATATAGCCGGTGACGACCTGGTCATTTCGAACAAGTATCCGGGCAACACTTCTTTGGACCTCTCCCTTACGGGTTATTTTAATACCAGCGCTTTCGATATGATAGCGGCACACACAGGATGGGATCCCAATGCGGTTTATGTTGCGGGATATAACGCCTCCAATGCATCCGTATCGGGCTGGACCGCACTCGCCACGCAGCATGTGTATATCGGTACTTCGGCCTTCAATAACCTGAATTATCTGTATGTGAATCTAATGAATGGCGGGGTAGGGATCGGGACCACCAACACCAACGATCCTAATAACCGGCTATTCGTGGAAACAGGCATCCGTACCCGTAAGGTCACGGTCGACCAGGCCGCCTGGCCGGACTATGTGTTTTCGTCGCGTTATAGGCTGATGCCGCTCGATAGTCTGGCGCAATATATTGAATCGAACCACCGGTTGCCGGACATGCCTTCCGCCGATAGCGTGGCAAAGAACGGTGTGGAACTGGGAGACAGCCAGGCACGATTGCTCAAAAAATTGGAAGAGCTGACCTTGTATGTGCTGCAACAGCAAACGGAACTGCAGGAAGTGAAAGCGGAAAACAGACGTATGAAAAAGCAAATGGAAGCACTAATAAAAGCCAAAAAAAACTAGCCGATATTCGATTTGGAATACTCGAAGAAAATATTATTTTTGTTTCATCAGCTATCCTGCCTTCTGATCACCGATCGAATCCTTCCATTTACTATTCTTTGTAAGCTTTGTTAACCTAAAAACCTTATTAATGCACCTGCTTTACTTTAACCTGAATTATAGTTAGCCTTCACTAATTATTACCGTCACACACTTTCATGCCATAGGCTGTTCCTGGCCGGTTTAGGGGCATAGGCTTCGTATGCCTATGCTCAAAATTCCCGAAGTAATAAATTCCTGGTTTATGCAAAGAAGATATGCCTGTTTGCGAATTTTCCTACCTGCGCTTACCAGCCTGCTGTGCGTTGCCGGGTACGCTAATTTGTTTGTTCCGGTGACGGACACCACCGGCAAAGACCAGGCTGCCGCCCTGGAACAGATGAACGCAAAAGCATTGACCAGCCTAAACGAAAAATACAGCGGCCTGAACCGGGAAATAACGACGCAGTCCGGGGAAGTATTGAGCAGCATGGAAAAAAGGGAGATGCGATTAAGGGATATGCTCATGCTAAAAGATACGATTGCGGCAAAAAAGCTTTTCGGGGATATACAAGCGCAGTATAAACAGCTGCAAAGCAAGCTCGAGTCGCCGGTGACGAGTATCATTCCCCGGCCGCTGCAGGAATATATTCCGAAATTGGACAGTTTGCAAACCGTCATGCGGTTTCTTGGTCAGCCCGGCAATGGGGTGACGGGGGCGAAGCTTCAGCAGTTCCAACAGCTGAGCAGTCAGCTGCAGCAGCTACAGGGCAAATGGCAGCAGGCCGGACAGGTTCAGGACTTTATCCGGCAGCGGGAGCAGCAGCTTACCGGGCCGTTGACGAAATATGGGATGGGCGGGCAGCTCACCGGGATGAACAAGAAAATTTATTATTACCAGCAACAGCTGGCCAGCTATAAACAAACCTTGAGCGACCCCGGTAAGATGGGGCAGGCCGCCATAGGCATAGCCCAAAAGATGCCTTTTTTTCAACGCTTCATGCAAAAGAACAGCTATTTGGGGCAACTCTGTCCCATGCCGTCGAATTATGGAACCAGTCAGGCGCTGGCCGGGGTACCCACCAGCGCTGATATAGGCAAGCTGATAGCGCAGAAGATGGGCACCGCGGATAAAAAAATCGACCCGCAGCAATATTTGCAGGAGCAGGCAGCGGCAGGTCAGGATCAGCTTTCCGAGCTGAAGGAAAAGGTTGCCAAAGTGGGGGGCAGCAGCAGCGATATGGAGATCCCGCAGTTCAGTCCCAATACGCAGAAGACTAAGTCGTTCCTGCATCGGTTGGAATACGGGTTCAATGTGCAGACGCTAAGCAGTACGGCCTATTTACCCGTAACCACCGAACTGGCCGGAAGCCTGGGTTACCGGATAAGCGACAAGGCCACGGTAGGAATAGGGGCGGCCTATATATTTGGTTGGGGGAGCGCGCTTGACCATATTGCCTTCAGCAGCCAGGGGGTGGGGTTGAGGAGCTATCTCGATGTCAAGGCCAAGGGGAGTATCTGGATCACGGGTGGATTCGAATACAATTATTTGCAGGAGTTCAGTAAATGGACAGACCTGGAAAATTTTGATGTCTGGCAAAAAAGCGCTTTGCTGGGATTGACCAAAAAATATAAACTAGGGAACAAGACCGGGAATCTGCAACTCCTGTACGATTTCCTGGCGCATAGCGAGACACCGCAAGGGGCGGTGTTGAAATTCAGGGTCGGCTATACCTTCTAACCCATACAATCATTCCTTGTAAATTATGAGAGCTTTATTCTTTATCCTGGTTTTCTGTACGATCGTTATCGGGTCGGTGACGGCTCAATCGAGCTATGACGATCCAAATGCGATTGCCACACCTTCCGCCAACAACGACCTTATCAAATTACAGGATTTTGATGTTTCGCTATATACAGGCGCTGCTAACATCAACATACCCCTTTATACCCTGCCTTCGAGGTCGTTAAATCTTCCCATTTCGTTAATCTATGTCAACACAGGCGGCGTCAAGGTACAGGATGTCGCCAATTTTGTAGGTTTGGGCTGGCAATTGAATGCGGGCGGGAGCATTTCGCGGGTGGTAAGAGGGCTACCCGACGAACACGATAGCGGTTATATAGGTACCAGCCTATACGGTCAGACCATTGCGGCAGGTTTGACCAGCACCGTATACAATCAGATCGGGAATGGCCAGTTCGACGGGGAGCCCGATCTGTTCTCCGTCTCGACGCCCTATTTCTCTTTTCACTTTGTGCTGGATCAGTACGGCAATCCGGTGTTCGCCGACAACAATGGCTTGAAGATATCTGATAACCTTTATAATAATGGAAACTATCAGGCAGGGACGTCCTGGGTGATCACCGACGCCAATGGGACACAATATTACTTTGGATCGACGGCGAATAGCCGGGAGGGCCTTACCACAAAAGTCTCGGGCCAAACCGAATCCTTCACCAGCACATGGTACCTCGATAAGATCGTATCGTTCAATTCGAAAGATGTTATCACGCTGACGTACACTGCGGGGTCGGATTATACCGTGAATCATTTCATGAACAGCCTTACGACTTTCAATACCTCCACCAATTGCGGTAACCCGGGCAATATCTCCAGCTCCTATCAGATCGTTTATACCTATAATGCCCCGAAATACATCAATACCATCTCGTCTTCGCAAGGGCAGGTTGTTTTCAGTTACGCATTCGACCGGCAGGATTTTACGAATGCTGCCCGGCTTACGTCTGCAGTCATCTCTTCGACGGCCAATACGAGCCTGTCCTCGCCCGCGCTGGTGAAGAGCTACCAATTCAATTACAGCTATTTTGGCGCAGGTAGCACCGATCCGAACTCCTTACGGCTGTGTCTCAACAGCATACAGCTTTCGGGCAACGGCACGGATCCCGCCCTCACGTGCAAGTCCTTTACTTATAATACTTCGGTCAATCTGCCGGCCAGGAATTCGGTGGAGTTCGATTACTGGGGTTATTACAACACTAATGCGACCGGTACTTCGCTGGTGCCTACCGCCAATAAAAATCCAGATCCCAACAGGATGGGGGCCAATATACTAACTGCGGTCCACGAGCTCTCTGGCGCGCAGGAGCAATTGTACTATACGCCGAATACCTATTACAATGGCTCGTCCAATGTGACTGCCGGCGGATTGTGCATAGACCATATCTCGAAAGTATCTCCTTCCGGCGAAACCCTTACGACGCAATACACCTATACAGATGGAAACGGGCATTCGACAGGACAGATATACGGTTTGGCCTATGGAAATTTCCAAAAAGCTATCGGTCTTTTAGTCTACGATGGGGAGACCTACTGTGCTTCCGTAGGAACAAGCACAGTGTCGGAATCGCTGTATGACAGCTATGATCTCAACGGCAATGTTGTTGGCTACACCTGGGTAAAGGTGACTTCGCCCAACGCAGGCTATGAGATCGACACATTCACCAATTATAGCAATTTCCCGGATGTGTTTATTAGCACTACTTCGGATGGTTCGGCGTATGTTGCACAGAACACCAGGCAGATATGCACGGGGACTTCGCTGGCCTATAAACGGGGGTTATTGTTGAGCAAGACCGTCTATACAGCCAGCAATAATCCCGTGAGCCGCACGGTCAATGTGTATTCTTCGCTGGATGCTCAAACCGGGAAAGCTTTGGGTGTGAGGGTTGTGCCTTATGTTGTCTTTCTGGGTGCGGGTGTATCATCCTGGATCTACGGCACCTATACCAATTATGTGGAGAATTATTTTCTTGCCCAAACGACCAATGTCATATATGATGAGAACAATCCCAATACGCTGGCTCAGTCGATTGGCTACAAGTATACTTATGCAGCCAATCACCGGTTGATCCGGGAAACGGACTATCTCGACTCGAGACAGTTGCCCAGGAGTAGGATCAACTATTATACGGAAGACAAGAGTATTCCCATGTTAACGGGTGATGAGCAGGTTGCTGTCAACAATCTCCTTGCCGCTAATAACACGAATGCAATCATCCATTCTGTAGAGGTTCGTAACGGGGCGACTATTAACACGCATAGTTCTTATCTCAATTTCATCGATGCGGGTATGAATAACAATGTTTTTCTGGCAAGTAAAAAGACCTATCTCAACAGCAATACAGATGGTATGGTACAGCAATACCAATATGATCCCGCCACCGGCAATATGATAGCTGTCAACAAACTAGGTGGTCCTTTTTTGTCAACACTTTATGGCTACAATCAAACGTGTATGACGGCCAAGGTCAGGAACGCTTTATCCGCCACCTCTATAACCGTGGGGCAAACCACCGGCAGCGGCCAGATCGCTTTTCAGGCTAATCAGCTCGGCGTTACAAAAACGGCGACTTTCACGGTGAGCTATCCTGGTACGGTGACGTTAACAGCAACTTACGAAGGGCCCACCGGACCCGGGGTGTGGATAAACACGTTGGGTTATGAGATAGCCGCCCTGGATGGTTCGTATGCTTATGGGAGCACTCTATGCGTCAGTAACAATAACTCCTGCACATTCAGTAATACCTATACAACGCCGCAACTCAATCCGGGAACCTATTCGCTACGGGTTACGCCTCAGACCGGTTCGAATACTTTGGCTGCCAACCCATATTTCAACTATAGCTATCCATTGTATTATACTACGCAGCCGACGATGAATGAGTTCTTTTACGAAGGTTTCGAGGAATTGTCCACCGCGGCCACCGGGACGCCTTGTGCGGGATTGCGGTACAACGCCGGGGCCTATACGGTTCCATTCGTTATGCCCAACTCCCGGCAGTACCAGGTCGATTATCATTATCTATCCGGAGGGGTATGGTATCCCATGACCAAGCCCTATACGAATAATATGGTACTCAGTGACGGTAGCGGTATCGATGAAGTACGGGTATATCCCATAGATGCCCAAATGGTCACCTATACGTACAATCCGCTGGTTGGCGTCACGAGTCAGTGCGACGAACGAAACCGCCTGACCTTTTACGACTACGATGGGTTCGGGAGACTCCTCGATTCGAAGGATAACGACGGCAATCTTTTGAAGGTCTACAATTATCAATATCAGGTAACGCCATAATAAAGCGCAACATTACAAACAAATTCCTATGGTAAGCAATCGGTACGGCCAAATCTTCCGGTTATTCGCCTCGTTGGCATGCACCTTTGTACTGGTGAGTGCATGTTTCCTTGAGCCTCTTCTTGCCCAGCCCGTTGTTCCTGGGACACAAAACGCGGTACCCGGGCCAACCATAGGCGGTACACCAGCTAAGCCCGGGGCCTATAGTTCCTCTACACTGGTCAATATTTTCCGGACCTGGACGCCCAAACAACCTTATACATCCATATCCCAGATTCAATCGGGTAGCCTGACCGTAAGCCAGGTGGGGCTGCATACCGAGCACCTGGATGCTTTTGTCCGGCCGCTGCAGGAAGTGGACTGGCAGGCCTCTCCCACGGGGAACGACCTGGTGACACCGCATGTCTACGATGCGTATGGACAGGAGTCGGATAAGTTTTTGGATTACATGCCTGCTTCCACCAGCGGCGGGTTCAGGAACGATCCTTTCGATGAACAAAGTTCCTTTTATAGTTCCACCTATTTAACCGATCAGCCGGCGTTGCAGAACGAGCAATATTATTACTCCAATACACAATATGAGTCGTCGCCTCAACACAGGGTCTATGGCATGTATGGAGCGGGCAATAGCTGGACGGGGAGTAACAGGGGGAAACTAACGCAATACCTGCTCAACAACTCTACCGATCTGGTACAGTTGTGGATGATCAGCTCCAATCAGTTGACCTATGTCAATAACGATGTAGGCACCAACATTCCCACTACTACTACGGTATATGGCAACGAACAGCTCACCAAGTCGGTGTCGATCGATGAGAATGGCAACCAGATCATTGAATTCCAGGATCAGGACGGGCTGACGGTCATGAAAAAGACACAGATTGGCGCAGTCACCGCGGGCAATCCTTATACGAACTGGCTGTGTACCTATTATGTTTACGACGATTTTGGGTTGCTACGTTTTGTCGTCCCGCCAAAGGCTGTTGCCGCACTGGTATCGGCGGGTAATTGGGCGCTTACGCCGGACATGATCAACGAGCTTTGCTATCGTTACGAATATGACGACCGGAAGAGGAAGATCGCCAGCAAGGTGCCGGGGTCAGGATGGAAATACATCGTGTATGATCAGAAAGACCGTCCTATCCTGGCACAGGACGCCAATATTCGCGCGAATAACCAGTGGATGGCCACTGTATATGATAACCTGGACCGAACCACGGAGACCGGGATGCTCACCTATTCTTCCGGACCGGTGAATCTGCAATCCTATGAGAACAGCAATACCGGCCTGATCACTTTATCTGGCGAAGCGATTACCGGAAGCTATCCTGGGAATTCGATCCCACCCACTCTGGTTGTACCTACGCGGGTGACCGGCCAGACCCAATATCTTGCCAGCAGCAGTATCACCTTTAATCCGGGTTTCACCAGCGAGTCCGGCGCCAATTTTGTGGCCGAGATCATCAATGGCGGCACCAGCTATGCGACAACCAGTGTGGCTTTTGCCAATGACAACCCGCTGCCATCGGGTGCTAATTTTATAGCGCTTACGATGAACTATTATGACAAGTACACCACATCCAAGAGCTATAATACGACCAATAACAGCAAGTTGGATCAGGACAATAATCCTTACGCGGACCCTTTGCCCTCATCGGCAAGCGTGCTGACGACGGGTCTGCTGACAAGTTCCAAGGTCAGGGTGATCGAGAATGCCAACGATCTTACACAAGGCATATGGCTGGAAACAGCCAATTTCTATGACGACAAGGGTAGGACAGTCCAGGTGCAGCATGACAATTACAAAGGCGGTGTCGATTATATTACCAGCCGATATGATTTTTTGGCGAAGGCTGTCTGTACCTATTCCGTTCACAATAACCCGGCTGCGTCGGTCAGCAATCTGACCATCAAGACCAACACTGATTATGATCCTGCAGGCCGCATGATAGAGATCAAGGAAACGATCAATGACAATACGGCCCAGACGAGAATACTTGAATATGATCAGTACGATGCTTTAGGAAAACTAAAGGTCAAGAAAACCGGTGAGAAATGTGATGTGAACGGGAATCCGATCGCTATCTCCAATCCGGCGGGGGACAATACCGACTGGCTGGAAGTCGACAATTACGCCTATAACATCGATGGGTTGCTCAAAGGGATGAACTGGAATTATGCCGCCGGTCCGACCAGCTCAATAGTAAACCTGCAGAATAATATATGGTTCGGCATGGATCTGAGCTACGACTGGGGTTTCAGCACGAACCAATACAACGGCAATATCGCTGGTCAGCGGTGGGTCAGCGCTACCGACGGAAAGGAAAGGGCCATGGGCTACACCTATGACGCTTCCGACAGGTTATTAAGGGCCGATTTTACACAAAATTTCGGTGAAGGGACTTCGCCTATATGGAGCACTTCCGATCCCAACAGCAATTTCAAGATCGATTTCAGCGTCAAGATGGGGGATGGATCGACCGTAGCTTCCGCCTATGATGCCAATGGAAATATCCTGCAGATGCAGCAATCGGGGTTGGTGCTTAATACTAGTCAGCTAATCGACAACCTGGCCTACACATATGAGAATGGGGGATTGGGGAATAAATTGCGGGCGGTAGCCGACAATTCGGGTTCCACCGCTCAGTTGGGCGATTTCCAGGACAACAACACCACAGCCGATGATTATGGGTATGATCTCAATGGGAACCAGATCACGGATCTGAACAGGCGGATAGGCAGCGGCATTGGTGTAAATCTGACGTCCGGCGGGGGCATTGTCTTTTCCTACCTGAATCTCCCCTGGCAGATCACCATCAATAATCCCGCCGGCACAGTCAAAGGGACCATTACCTATATATTCGATGCAAAAGGGAGGAGGCTGGAGAAGCGGGTCAGCGAGCTGCCTTCGGCCGCCAACAGCCAAACGACGATCAATACGGTCACAACCTACCTGGGCGGCTATGTCTATTCCAATAATGCGCTGCAATATATTACGCATACGGATGGCCGGGTCCGGCCCGTGAGCAGCAGCAACACACCGTATGTGTTCGACTATTTCATCAAAGACCATTTGGGGAATACCCGTACGGTGCTCACCGATCAGCAAAACACGATCAATTTTCCTGCAGCAACGGTAGAAGAGAGCCCGGCGGCCTCCCTGACGACCGAGGAAGGCTTTTTCAGCATCAATGCGGCGGACATCACCAACATGCTGCAGAATGTACCATCGTATACGACCGCCGCGAACAATAACTATCCCAATAACAACGGCAATCCACCCTACAATATTAACCCGAATTCCAATGTGAATGCTCAGAGCCAGTATATGTACCGGTTGAATGGGCAGACCGGGGATAAGACGGGACTAGGCATTACGCTCAAGGTGATGGCCGGGGATCATGTCAATATTTGGGCAAGCACGTACTATCATTTAAATACCACCGTCAACAACAATTTTCCCATTGCGCCTGCGGGCGTCAGCGCGTTCCTCCAGGCATTTGCAGGTACGCCGGCGATCGAGGCTATCCACAGCGTCACGGCGGGAGGACTTCAAAACTCTCCGGTGACCCCATCGGATCTCACGACCCTACTGGAGAATGTGCCTGTCCCATCCAGCGGCCCCAAGGCTTATATCAACTGGATCCTGTTCGATGAGCAGTTCAGGCCCGTCAAGATCGGCACGAACACCGGCGGGTTCGTTTCCATTGCCAATACTGCGCCGGATGCGGTTGTTCCCAGTTCTACTACGGCTACCATTACCACCAGCGGGTATCTGTATGTGTATTGCAGCAACGAAAGTAATATCGACGTCTATTTTGATAACCTGCAGGTGCAGCAGGTGCAAGGGCCTTTGCTGGAAGATCAGCACTATTATCCTTTCGGGCTGCAGATGGCCGGGATCAGCGATATGGCCACGATGCCGCAAAACATAGAAAACCTTTACCGGTTCCAGGGGCAAGAGCTGCAGCACAAGGAATTCAGCGATGGGAGCGGGTTGGAGATGTACAGCTACAAGCATCGATTCGACGATCCGCAGACGGGCCGATTCGGGCAGATCGACCCACTGGCCGATCAATACGTATATAATAGCACCTATGCTTTTTCGGAGGACAAGGTTACCGCTCATATAGAACTGGATGGTAAGGAGACCTGGTCAGCTTACGTGGCAAATATGTACCGGGAAGCGGGTATTTCGAGCAGTACCGATCCGCAGCAATATGTATATCGGAATGTAATAGTGCCTCTTGCGGATCCCAGGACATGGATAGAGGGATATATCATGGCCGGACAGATCTTAGGGCCTATGATGATTACGCATATCTTGACGGAGGGTATGGGCGACCGGTTTATGCTTGAAGCAGAAATAGCCGAGCTCCGGGCCGGCGTACTTGTGCCAGGAAAAATGTTGGTGTCGGAGCCGCTGGGAGAACAATGGGGGACAGCCGGATTGTTTACGGATGCGGGCAAATCTCCGCTCGTGCTGGGTACAAGTCAAGGATATTGGGGTGCTGTTACTGCCGATCCGGCAGCGAAAGGAATCGCTAATATGGTTGCTAATGAAGCCACACCAGGAAATTTTGTATACCTTAAGGTGAATGTCGATCTCGACTGGTCCAATCCGGCCAGCCGGCAGTTCTTCTTCGACAATTACAACAAGCCTATCATAGACGCCACTATTGTGAGAGGTGATCCTATGATAATGTTGGATAATCCATATAATATCAACGCCATTTTCCCAGGTGGCGACGTCAGCAAAGGATTTAATTTTTATGGGATGGAAGTGGAGTATCTAACCCGTTTGGGCTTTACATTTGAAGACGGGCAGGCGATCTATCCCGGAGCGCTCGATCCCAATTGGCATGTGCCTATGGTCATGCCGGGGCAGATGAACACAGGTGCCACACCCAACTTTGGAACACCTTCGGGCAACGATCCGGGAGGGAACAATGATGATGATGATGGAGGCGGCGATGGCGGAGACCCGGATTGAATGATCCTTTAAAACACACGGCATGAATGCAGATTTTCACAGAATAGTATTGGAGGTTTTTGACGATGTCATTGCAGATTACCAGTTCGAAGTACTTCTTCCTGCCTGGTGGCTGATCGAATTGGCCAACGACAAGTGCATCCTGAGATTGATCTATGACTCCGGCTTTACGGAGGCTCAGCTTGTTTATCCGAAAGAAAAGGCGGAGAGGCATGCCATCAGGCGACCGGATGGCTTTCCTTCCGGCTATCCCATGTATCCCCTATTTTCGGTATGGAAATATCTCTATCCCGGAGACGGGGAGAATTTTCGGTACAATGGTAATGACGTAGAAGGGCAGGCCAAGGCGATAAAGCGACTTATCCTGGACAGGCTGACCGATATCCTGAAAGGTGATTTCTCCTGGCTACCGGGATATCAACAGTCCCAAAAAAGTTGATCCCGATATGGGTAACTACTCCCGCCGCGCTTCGGTGTTAATGTAGTTCTCGGCGAGGGCGGTGAGGAGGTCGTCGGATTCTTTTTCTTCATAGAGGGAGAGTTCGAGGAGTTCTTCAACCTCGTCGAGGTCGAGGGTGCGCGCATGGGTGGCGAGGCTACCGTAGGAGCTGATCTCATAGTGGTCGAGTTTTTGGGCGGCAACGATGAGGCCGGCGTCGCGGGTGGCGGTATCGGGGGTGGTGGTGGCGATGACTTGTTCGGCCTCGCGGGTGATGCCGAAGATGGTTTCGGGGGCGTGGGCTTCGGCGGGCGTGCACAGCATGCCGAAGATGGCGTCGAGACGACGGATGTGCTCGCGGGTGTCGTCCAGGTGGTTGGAGAGGACGTTCTTTAGTTTTAGCGAGGAAGCGGCTTTTTTGAGGAGGGGGAGCACGATCAACTGCTGCTTTTCGGCCCCATATAGTTCCCGGAGCTCGTTTAGCAGGAGCTGTTCCAACTGGGAGTCAAGGCTGCGTGGTATTTCCTTTTTCATATAGCTTTTTTTTGAGGCTGCTTATACAAAGATAATGCACAATTATGCCAATTCGGAGCAGTGGGTGGGGTCGAAACTATCCCCGCCGGGGAATTTTTTCCTCTGCTGCGGCGTTTTTTCTATGGTGTCAGAATGTCTCGTGTTTATTTACATGGTGCAGGCTGCAAAAGAGTCGTGACGCGGCCAGTTCATTGAGCCTGCGGATGGTCTTTTCGTCTGGCGGAGTAACGGAAGGAAGGTGTTTTATGGGTGCCGGCCTACTTATGCGTGTCTTTTGGAAGGCCGTCGATGCCGGCTCGGGACGTATGGAAGGCCAGGAGACCAGGGAATTCGTTTTCATGAGCGTTTATTGTGTGAGGATATCATTCAAAAAGAATACCAGTGCCGTGTAACGTATAATAGATCAACCCTTTTATAACATTCTCCTAACCAAAAAAGGGTAGAAATTTGTTCGGTAAACCAACGGGTTGCTGACAACTTATTATCCTTATATTAGGGCCTTGATCACAAACAACTTAATCCACCTTTCATCTGCTTGACGAAAATTTGCATGATACGGCTTGTCGCGCTCTTTGGCTGCAGCTGGTGCTGCTTTTCCTGCTATGGGCAGAAGGATAGTACGAGTCGCCGGTACGACAAGTGGAAGAACAACAATATCTTCCTTTTCTTCAGGAATGCCATCACCAAGGGGCGGCCGGACTCGGTGACCAATATCAATATGACGGTGCCCATCAATACCAAGGCGGAGAGCCCCTATAAGGCGTATGAGGGGAAGATCATCCGGCATATCTATATCCGGGGGTATGGTTTTGAGCAGACCTTTACCGATACGGCAAGGCGGCTGGAATACATGGGCACGAAAGTGTTGAATAAACTGCACCGGAAGACCAGGGACTGGGTTATCCGGGACGCCCTCTTTATAAAGGAGGACATGCCGGTAAACGCCTACAAATTAGCCGATAACGAGCGGTTGATCCGTAGTCTGCCTTATATCCAGGATGCGCGTATCCTGGTAACCGGTCTGCCTGATAACCCGGACTCGGTAGACCTGGTGGTGGTCGTCAAGGACCTTTTTAGTATTGGCGGCGCTATCGGCGGCCTGGGCTATCCTCCTTTTAGTTTCTCGGGCAATATCAGCGAGGCCAATTTTCTGGGCATGGGCCAGCGAATCCAGGGGGGAGCGAATCTGCAGCAGTTGCGTTCACCCACCTTTGGGCCACAGATCCTTTACAGCAAGACAGATATTGCGCATTCCTTTGTGAATGCCACTGCCAGCTATACGCAGATCAATCCCAATATTTATAACGGCACCGATGACGAGACGGCGTTGTTTCTGCGGCTGGACCGTCCCCTGTATGCGCCCTCTGCGCACCTGGCCGGAGGTTTGATGGTCGGTAAATTCCAGAACTTCAACGTCTATCATCAGGCAGATACTGCCGAGGTCCTCCCGACCATAAAGCCGATTGCCTTTTACAAATACGATTACCACACGCACGACGGCTGGATCGGTTGGAATCTTGGGTCCAACCAGTTCCTGAACAATACTTCGGTCCGCGACCGTCGTTTTCTCGCGTTCCGTTATTTCCGGACAGATTTCGACAGTGTGCCCAAACAGGTCGGGTTTAATACGTTTAATTTTAGGTTTAATGACAAGGAAGCAGCCCTGACCTCCTTTACCTTTTTCAGGCAGGACTTCTACAAGACCAACTACATTTATGGTTTCGGTACTACGGAGGATATCCCCAAGGGTTACAACGTTGCCTTTACCAGCGGGTGGTACCGACAGCTTTACCTGAACCGTTTGTATGTAGGGGTCGATGCCAACGAATACCTGATCTCGAAGCGGGGCGCTTTTGTGCAGTTCTTTCTGCGTTCGGGTGTTTATATGTACCGCGGCAGCCCGCAGGACGCCAGCGTGCTGGTGGGGGCCAGTTATTACAGTCCGTTGTTTGTGTTCGACAATTTCAAGATCAGGCAATACATCAATTTCAGCTTTACGCGGTTGATCAACAGGATAGGCCTGGATCCCCTGACCATTAACAATGTGTTTGGGCTGCGGTATTTCACCAGCGACTCTACCGATGGGATCCAGCGGATCACCATGCATTCGGAGACGACGATGTTCCTGAACTGGAAGTTGTTCGGTTTCAAGTTCGCGCCGTTCGCGTTTGGCGACCTTTCCTTCCTGACGCCGGAGAGCGGTACGTTCGCGAAATCCGATCTGTATGATGGTGTGGGAGCGGGCGTCCGGACGCGTAACGAGAACCTTATCTTCAATACGATCGAGCTTCGTGCGGTCTATTTTCCGCGTAAGGCCGAGTACAACCAGCAGTTTAAGATCCTAATCAATACCGGGCTGCAATTCCGGTATAATAATACCTATGTGCGACAACCGGACGTTGTATTGCTCAATACCGATGGGTTGAACAGCATTTATTAGGCGGCGGGAGGTTTTTTGGGTTGAACAGCATGTATTAAGGTCGGGGTAGGGTAGTGGTGATGGCTTCGGCCAGCAGCTGTGCCCAGTACCGGTAGATGGCGGCAGCGGGGTGGAGGCCATCCGCGGTGAAGGCGGATGCGGCGGTTCCCGTGGTGCGGCCATGGGTGGTAATGTCGATAAAGGGCAGGTTATGGCGCACGGCGATCTCCCTTGCGGTGGCATTGAAGTTGTCGATCTCGAGGGCTATGCGTTGGCTGTCGTGGCCGTTTTCGGCGGCAAATGGGGAAACGCCCCAGTCGGGTATGGACAGGACGAATATGCGCAAGGGGGTGCCGGCGAGTTGGATAGCCTGTGCAAGGTTCTGCCGGAATTGTTCTGTGTATTCACCGACGGTGCGGCCGCGGTATTGGTTATTGACACCGATGAGCAGGGTGACCACGGTATAAGGAGGCAGGAGCTGAAGGCGGTTGATAGCGGCCGCTAGTTCGTCGGTGGTCCAGCCGGTGCGGGCGACGATCTCGGGAGCCTGGAAGGGATAGCCGGTCCGGCGCAGGCGCTGCACGGTCTGGCTGGGGAAGTTATCGTAAAGGGGGACTCCTTCGCCGATGGTGTAGGAGTCCCCGAGAGTCAAGAGGGAATACATGATGGAAATATATAAAAAAGAGCCCGTGCGGGCTCTTTTTATTGTTGACCGGCAGCGGCCCCTTGCTGTTGGATGTCATTATCGCCCTTGGTATTCTTTCGCTTGAAGAGCGCCATATCGAACTTGCCGAAGCGCCAGTTGAACTGGAGCCGGAAGAATTGGGGGTCTCTTCTGCGATCGGCTTCCTGGGTATAGGTGGCGGAATAAGTGTACACATCGCTTACGCGGGTACGGAAGATGTCGCTCACGCTAAGGGTCAGTGCGGCCGCCTTGTTCTTCATGAACTCGAAGCGCAGGGCGGCGTCGACTCCTCCTGTGGGCCGGTTGTAGCCATTGGCGTTACCGCTGACCGTACCGCCGAAACCGCGGCCCGCGTTACCGCCGTTATTGGCGCTGCCGCCGGGTGGAAGGACGCTCTTGGAGGTATAGTCCCCCGACAATTGCAGGGTGAGGGCCTTGGTGAGCTTGAAGCTGTTGTTCAATTTGCCGAACCAGGCCCAGGTTTGCCCTACGGGGGTCACGGCGAACTGGCCGGTGTCGATGGTGTTGATCTTAGAGGTAAAGATATTCAGGTTACTGGTCAGGTCCCACCAGCGGGTGACGGTATTGCGGCCGATGAGCTCGAAACCGCCGACAAAGCTGGATTTGGCGTTGATATATGTGTTGATGATCACGGGGCGCTCGTTCACAGGGTTGGTGCCCAGGGAAGCCTCGCGGGTGATGAGGTCGGTAGTGGATTTGTAGTACGCGGATGCCAGGAAGGTGTTGTTACCTGAATAGTTGTTGGAGTAGGTGATCTCGAAGCTGTTGGTGAACTGCGGCTGGAGATTGGGGTTACCCCTGCTGAGGTTGAGCGAGTCGGAATAGTCGGTAAAGGGGAACAGCTGCTGGAAGCTGGGGCGGTCGATCCTTCGCGTATAGTTGATCTGCAAGTCCTGGTTGTCTGTGAGCTTTTGTGTCAGGAACACGCTGGGGAAGAACTCGAATGGGAATTTATTGCTGAAATTGCCCACCGTCGGCACCTGCTGGTTATTGGCGTTGAAACCGGTATAATTCTGCGTGCCTTTATAATCGGAGCTTTCCATTCTCAGCCCCAATTGATAGGTGAATTTATTGATCTGGTTGCCGTAGGTGGAATAGGCCGCGAATACGCGGTCACGGTAGGTGTACTCCGACGAGAGCAGGCCTTCTACTATGTATTCGTTCTGGGCGTTCAGGGTATCGATGTCGCTGAGGTTATAGATATTGCGGATAGCGGCGCGGAGACCGGCTTCAAACTTGCTTTTCTCGCCGAGGGGCAGGGTATAGTCGGTCTGGGCGGTGAAATATTTGTTGGTCCCGTTACCGATCTGCTGTTGATCATAGACGGAGGACAACGGGCCGTCCTTGAGGTTATGGATCTGCGAGGAGACCAGGTTCAGGTTGTCGTTGGTGCCCTGGCTGTAGTTGACGTCCGCGCTCCATTCCTCACCGGCTTTTGGGAAGGTATGTTTGAAACTTACCGTACCGCCGTGGTTGTTGAAGTCGGAGTTGGTGGTGGAGACGCGCCTGGTATAGGAATATACAGTGCCCGTTGGGTAAAGGGTATCTACGTAGATATCGCTGTTGGTATACGGGGTGAAGGAACCGTGTACAATATTGCCGGCAAAGGACAGGGTATTCCGGTTATCGATGAGATAGTCGATGCCGCCGCGGCCGAAGGCGAAATAGCCTTTGTTGACGTTATAATCAGATTCGAAGAGGCTGTCGTTAGGATAGCCGGGCTGGTCGAAGGTATAGCGGCTAATGGTGCCCGGGGAGATGGATTTGCGTTCGCTGTAATTGCCACCGACGAAGAAGTTGATCTTGCCCTGTTTGACGTTGATGTCACCACCGGTGTTGAACTTTCCGCGTTGGTCGATGCCTGCTCTCAGGTTACCGTTGTAACCTGCCTTGCGGTTCTTTTTAAGCACGATGTTGAGGATGCCGGACGTGCCGCCGGAGGCGTCGTATTTGGCGCCGGGGTTCGTGATGATCTCGACGCTCTGGATGGCGTCTGCGGGTATCTGGTCGAGTGTCAGGGTGGTGGGCCGGCCGTCGACAAAGATAGTGGGGGTGGAATTCCGGAGGGTGACGTTGCCGTCGATATCCACCTGTACGGAAGGTACGTTCTTCATGACGTCGGTAGCCGATCCGCCTTGTGCGGAGATGTCTTTTTCGACGTTGTAGATCTTACGGTCCACGCCCATCTGGATGAGGGGTTTGGAAGCTGTGACGGTCACCGATGCGAGGCTTTGTGCGTCTTCTGTCATTTTAATATTGCCCAGGTCTTTATCCACCGCGTTGATGGCCTGTTGGGCGTTGGCCATGGCCTGCTGCGGATCGCCATTGCCAGCACCACCTCCGCCGCCATTCAAGGCTCCTGCGGCACCTTTGAGGCCTTTGAGGTCAAAGGCCACTTTTTGTTCATAGGTCGCATAGCCAATGGCGGTGATCTTGAGCCGGAAATTCCCGATGATGGGCAGGTTTTCGAGACTGAAATCACCTCTGCGGCCGGTGATCATGCCGCCGACGATCGTATCTTTTTGGGCGTGAGTAGCGAGGCTGAATTTGGTCTGGATGAGCTGAATGGATGCTCCATCCATGCCTTTACCGGTCTTGGAATCTATCACCTTTCCGTAGAAATGGCCTATGGCCGGGACCTGACCGCCCGGACGGCTTCTGCCCCCGCCTCCTGCGCCCCCGACGCCTATGGGAGGACCCTGGGTAAAGCCGGCCTTCGACAATGCCATTACTACAAACAACAGCCAAATTTTTCTCATGAGTATAAAATATTCATTTTGCCTGCAAAAGTCAGATAAACCGTTTTAGCGAACGGGCCCATTCTATACAAACGGTATAATACAAATACAGAAGGGTTAATGAGAATCGGTCGAAAACGGTAGTGATTATTTCATCAGCAGCGTCAGCAGGATCTGCAGCACGCCGATGAGGAAACCGAGGGCAGCGCCGATGATCTCTACAAAACGGAATTCTTTTGTGAGGAACTCGTTGAGCAGGGATTCGAGTCTGTCCGCGGAGAAGCCGGCGATCTTTTGCACGACGATGCGTTCGAGGTCCAGGTCATGGCGGAGGTTGGCGACGTAGTTTGTCATGATCACGGGGAAGAGCTCCTGCAGTTCTGCCATGAATACGGTCTTGAGTTGGGTGATGGTCTTGTCGCCGACGAACATGGCGATCATAGGCATCGATTCTTTGAGTTTTACGCGGAGGAAGTTGTCGATATGTTCTTCAGCGAGGGGAAGGATACGTTGAACGGCTTCCGGGTTGGTGATAGCGGCTTCGATCTCGCCGAAAGAGAGGAGTTCCTGGCCTACGATACGGCCGAGGCTTTCGGCGATCTGCTGCTGGCGTTTCGGGAAAACGCCGTGCAATGTAAAGCCAAGGAACTTTTTGGGATGACGGGGATGAAACAGGAGCTTTAGGGCCATCCAGATGGTGAGCCAGTGGATAAAAGCGGAGATAAAGGGGATGGTGTAGAACCACCACGTGAGCTTCGACATAGTGTGTTTTTATAAAAAGAAGGGTCGCCTTCGGCGACCCTTCGGCCTTGCTGGGGGTGGATGATGGGGTTCGAACCCACGACCCTCAGAACCACAATCTGATGCTCTAACCAACTGAGCTACAACCACCAGTTGAAGCGCGAAATTAATGTAAAATCGCTTTTTGGCAAAAACAAAGTCAAAAAAATGTTGTTCTACGAAGATTTACGTGTATTTTGACCGATTGATAGGCGGCTGGGCCGCCTGTCACATATTGTGGAGATAATGGCAAAGTGCTTGTTAATATTGAAAGGCAGCGACAACATACCATTATATTTATCGTTATTTTTGAATAGCTATGCTAAAAGTGTTTAAGTATATGATTAATAAAAGAAATCTGCCACTCGTCCTCCTGATCCTGGCAGGAGGGGTTTTTGTTGCGGGAAGGACGTTGGGGAGAGGTGGAAACCCGCCCACAAAATACGAACGTATCCTGCACAATGTAGGGGAGTATCTGGAACAGATACATTACAGCCCGAAACCGATCGACGACAAGTTTTCCGCCGAGGTCTTCGATAAATACATAAAGGAAGTGGATGCGGATAAAGATGTTTTCCTGCAGTCCGATATCGATGACCTGAAGGGCAGGTTCGGAACGAAGATCGACGATGAGATCCTGGGGACCTCGACGATCCAGTTCGTGCCGGCGGTGAGTGATATATATAAGAAACGGCTTGCGGAAACCCAGCTGATCTACAGGGATATTCTGAGCAAGCCTTTTGATTTCAGTGTGAACGAGGACTACAATCAGAATTATGACGACATCAAATTTCCTGCTACGGATGCAGACCGCAGGGAAGCCTGGCGCAAGCGAATGAAGTTCCTGACGCTTGAGCGCTATTCAGACCTGCTGGATCAGCAGGAGGCCAATAAGGGTCAAAAGGATTTTGTCGTCCGCAGTAATGCCGACATCGAAAAAGACGCGCGGGACCGGTCGCTGAAGGTAATGGATCGGATGTACGAGCGGCTCAAGGTAAAAGAAACGGATGACGACCGCTTCAATAATTTCGTTCAGACCATCGTACAGTGCATGGATCCGCATACGGATTATTTTCCGCCGGTAGAGCAGCGCTACTTCAACGAGCAGATGAGCGGCCATTTTTTTGGCATCGGCGCTTCGCTGATCTATGAAGATGGGAATATAAAGATAGGTTCGCTGGTGGCAGGCAGTCCTGCCTGGAAGTCCGGCCAGGTCAGCAAAAACGATGTCATCATGAAGGTTGCCCAGGGCAACCAGGAGCCGGTCGATATGGCGGGCTATTTCACGGAGGATGCGATCAAGATCATCCGCGGGACCAAGGGTACGGAGGTGCGTTTGTGGCTGAAGAAGACGGATGGGACGGTAAAGGTCGTTTCCCTGATCCGCGACGAGATCGTGCAGGATGAACTGACCTTTGCGCGGAGTGCGATCGTCAATTCCCCCAAGGGAAAGATCGGGTATATCTATCTGCCCGAATTCTACGCCGATTTTGACAACCCCAAGGGAGCGCGTTGCAGCATCGACGTGGCCAGGGAGATACTAAAATTAAAAGAACAGAAGGTCGACGGCATCGTGCTGGACCTGCGGGATAATGGCGGCGGATCGCTGGTGGACGTGGTCCAGATGGCGGGTTATTTTGTGGAGCAGGGTCCGATCGTGCAGGTGCGCGACCGGGATGGCAAACCTTCGATCCTGCCTGATCATGATAAGAGCGTTTTGTATGACGGCCCGTTTGCGGTCATGGTAAATGAATTGAGCGCTTCGGCTTCGGAGATCTTCGCCGCTGCCATCCAGGACTATCACCGCGGGGTGATCATCGGCAGTACCTCCACTTATGGCAAGGGGACGGTACAACGGCCGTTGGACCTGGACAAGACGGTAAGTTTTATGGGAGGCGCCAGCGACCTGGGCACGCTGAAACTTACGCTGCAGAAATTCTATCGCATCAGCGGTGGTTCCACACAGCTTAAGGGAGTAGCTTCGGACATCGTGTTGCCGGATATTTATCCTGACATCTACGAATACAGTAAGATAAGGGAGAAGGACAATCCCGACGCGCTGCCCTGGGATGAGATCGCCAAGGCAGATTATACACCCTGGAAGTATGCGTATGACCTGAAGACTTTGGAGGGCTTGAGTGCCGACCGGATGAAGAACAACAATTCTTTTAGCCAGATCCGTCAGGATGAGGAATGGTTGAGCAGCATCCAGGACAAGGTATATCCGTTGAGCCTGACCAAATACCGGGAGGAGCAGAAGCAGCTAAAGACGACTGTCAAGCAGATCGAGACACTTAGCAAACTGCCCGCGGGAACTGAGTTGAATGTGGCGGCCCTTCCGCAGGATCAGCATAAATATGATGATGATAAGAATAAGGCCGATCGTTTCCAGCAGTGGCTGAAGGATAGGAAATCTGATGTGTGGCTGGGTGAAGCGATCAATGTTGTAGATGACATGATCTCAGAGAAGAATGTGGTTTACAATAGATAAGAGCGGTCAGCTAAAGTAATTGGGCCGGGCTTTTGCCCGGCCTTTTTCATTTATTTTATTTTTGAAGCGAACAGGGCGATGACGGAGCCGAGGATGGCGATGAGGCCCAGTGAGACGCGGAGGTTGGAGGCCTGGGCGATAAAACCGATAAAAGGTGGACCGAACAGGAAGCCGAGGTAGCCGATGGTTGAGACGGCTGCGAGGGCGACGCCCGGGGACAGGACACGGGATTTGCCGGCGGCGCTATAGACCAGGGGGACGACGGAGGATACGCCGGCGCCGACGAAGAGGAAGCCGACGGTGGCAGGGAACAGCCAGGGGAAGGCAATGGAGATGAGGAGGCCCGTAGTGGTGAGTGTTCCGCTGATCTGGAGCATGCGACGGATGCCCCATTTGGTAGTCAGCCAGTCGCCCAGGAAGCGGCCGGAGGCCATGGTCGACATAAAAGCTGTCAGGCCCAGGCCCGCCAGGGCTTTCGGGGGCAGGATGACGCGTTGAAAGTAAACGTTGCTCCAGTCGAACATGGCCCCTTCGCAGATCATGGAACAAAAGGCGATGATGCCCAGGTTAATAAGGGAGCGGTCCGGTCGTGCGAAGATCGGGCGGTTCTCATCCGAGCCGGCGTCGACGGCGATCAGGCGGCTGGAAATAGTAGCGACTATGATGTAGGCCAGCGCAGTAACGACCAGAAAATGCTGCCAGGGATGCCAGCCGAGGCTAATGAATGCCGTGCCGAGGGAGGCACCTGAGAAACCCGCGAGGCTCCAGAGACCGTGATAGGAAGCCATGATCGTACGACCATAGAGGGTTTCGGTTCCTATGGCCTGGGTATTGATGGATATATTGAGCATATTGCCGAACATTCCGAAGAAGAAGAGGCAGGCCACCAATTGCCAGGCGGCATTGACCAGGCCGAGCGTGGGCAATGTGGTCGCGTAGAGGATGGCGGCGGAAATGGCGATGGGCCGGCTTCCGAAGCGGGCGACCAGCCAGCCGGCGAGTGGCAGGGAGGTAAGGAGGCCGATGGGCAGACCAAGCAGGACGCCGCCGAGGGAGGCATTATCGAGATGGAGGTGCTGTTGAATATTGGGGATGCGGGAGGCCCAGGAGGAGAAGCAAAGGCCTGCCAGGAAAAAATAGGCGCTGACGGCAATGCGATTTTGTCGCATTGGCGGGAGGGAAAGGGAGTAGCTCATCGCGCTCAAAGATAGCGCTCTTCCAGGATTTGTATGTGGTGGGCCACATGGCCGGGCAGGATGAAGCCGATGGTAAAGGCATTCAGTGGGTGTCCCCACACGGTGCCTGTGAAGCGCAGCTGCTCATCCGAGAGGGCGTCGAACAGGTATTGGGTGGCCTGCCGAACGGCGATGAACTCCTGTATGAGATCCTTCCAGCGGCGATCGGCTCCGCCATCGTGTGCCGCCCACTGGTTTTCGTCCCAGCCGGGCAGCGGGGTGGGGTCCATCCGGGAAAGCCGGAGGGCGCGGTAGGCGAATACGCGTTCCGCATCGATGATGTGCTGGAGCATCTGCCGGATCGTCCATTTGCCTTCGGCGTAGGCAAAGTCGTGTTTTTTGCGCGGTATCTTTTCCAGGAGTCTCCTGAATTGCCGGGTGTTCTTGCGGATAGCCTCGCGGAAGTCGTTGTCCTTGACAAGGTCGATATAGGACTGATAGAAATCCGCGGGGATGATTGCAGATCTCGGGATCATGGGTTTGTTAGTTCACGGTGTTATGCAAAGTCGATTTTTCCGGTTTTTCCTTTTTGCCGGAGCTGATCAGCGAGGCCAGTTTGAGCGCTTCATAGGCGTTTACGATGCCACCGGATTTACAAATATCAGACATGTTTACCAGGGTGTTCTCGGAACCAGGGACCTTCACTTTTACGACTGGTGCGACAGCCGATTTTTCGATGCAATATTTCAGCTGCTCCGGAGTGAGGTTAGGATAGAATTCCAGGAGAAGTGCTGCGACGCCGGTAACGACCGGGGCTGCCATGCTGGTGCCCTGGAGGTTCTCGTATTTATTGCCAGGAACCGTAGAGTAGATACGGGTGCCGGGGGCAAAGACGTCGACCTCGCTCTTTCCATAGTTGGAGAAGGAAGCGGTGAGGCTGGAGAAACCGGGTTCGGCCAGGGGATCGCTGCTGGCTCCTACGGTGATCCAGTTGGTAGCAGTGCCGGTAGAGTACCTGAAATGCGGGTTGGGGAAATGGTCTGTGGTATCGATATCGGCATTGTCATTGCCGGCTGCGCATACGAGCAGGACGCCCTTGCTTTCGGCGTACATGACGGCGGAATCGACCCAGGGTTTTTCCGGCGACAGGTTCTTGCCAAAGCTCATGTTGATGACCCTGGCGCCGTTGTCGACGGCATAACGGATGCCCAGCGCTACGTCTTTATCGTGTTCATCGCCGTTGGGCACGACGCGGACCATCATGATGCGTACATTGTCGGCGACGCCGTCGATCCCTTTGCCATTGCCTCTTTCCGCGCCGATGATCCCGCAGACATGCGTGCCGTGCATGGGATCACCTGCCATGATATCGGTGTTGCCATAATAGCGATCGTTGAAATCGTCTTCGTTGTCCTTGACGATCTCTTTGCGATAAGCCTCCGGAGCGGATTCCTTTACCGCAGCCTTCTTGTCCTCGGCATCCACTTCTTCTTTGAACTCGGTGAGAAAGGATTGGTTGGTCATGTCCATGATCTTATCTGCCTTGAACATGTAGAGGAACCAGGTCTTGGCACTTTTGCTTTCGGTCGTCCTGGTCTGGAAGGTATCCAGGTCGTTACCGGTATATTCGAGTTTCCCCATGGCCTTCTGCAGAATACTATCGCTGCGGATGCTGGCGGCCAGGGCGCGATGGAGTTGAAAGAGGTCGATGCCGTTGTCGGAGCCATCGCCCATGATGGTCTTACGGGCTTTTAACCACATGTGGTAGTTGTCCTTGTCGCCGGCGCTCAGGTTGGCGGTGTCAAGGGCGGGTATATCGAACCTGCTTTTGAATGCATAGTAGACGCGGGCTTCTTCCTGGGAATCATCCTTGACGTTGGTGCCGTCCTTTCCCCCGATGAAGTTCCAGCCGTGGACATCGTCCGCATAGCCGTTGTGGTCGTCGTCGACGCCATTGCCGGGTATCTCTTTGGGGTTGACCCAGAGGATGTCCTTGAGGTCTTCGTGGAGGGTATCCACGCCGGAATCGATGACCGCGACCAGGACGGTCTTGCTTTTTAATTTTTTTAGTTTGGCGAAATCATAGGCTCTGTTCACACTGATGCCGTAGAAGCCATCTTTTTCCTTATCGAGCAAATGCCAGCCCTTTGGCAATTCGGTTTTTGCGGATGTTCCCTGTGCAAGGGAGAAGAGCGGCGAGCAAGCGACCAAGACCACGAGTAACCACGCGCTCATGCTTCGCGGGCTACGATCCATTTTCGTTTTGTTTTTATTCATGTGTAGGTTCATGTACGTGTTGAATCCTGTAAAATAAATGAATTATGCAGGATCGGGTGCCAAAAATTACAGGAATGGCTTTATGACTTTGTTAAAATTGCGATTTTTCTATGGCCAGCGTCAGCTCCACCCGTCGGTTGGCCGCTTTACCGGTCGGGGTGCCATTGTCGGCGATGGGTTTGGCCTGGCCGTAGCCGAATGCGCTCACGTGTCTATCGGCCACGCCTTTTTTGACCAGGTAGTCTTTTACTGCCGCAGCCCGTTTGCGGGAGAGCAGGAGGTTATTGGCCTGGGTGCCCGAGTTGTCGGTATACCCTTCGATCGTCAGATGCCATTCCGCGTGAGCCAGCAAGAGCGTGGCCAACTGATCGAGGGCGATATAGGAGCTATCCATGAGGTGATCGCTGCCCGATTTAAAGAGAATATTATGGGCGATGAAGTTCACCTGTTCGGTTGCTTCCTTCTTTATTTCGGGTGCCGGAGCGGGGACGACGATGGGGCAGCCATGGTTCTCCGGCGGGCCGGCGCTGTCAGGGCAGTTGTCCACTTCGTCGTTTACGCCGTCATGGTCCCGGTCGGGGATGGGGCAGCCGTTGTAACGGGCCAGGCCGGGGACGGTGGGGCAGGAATCGTGCTCATCGTCGATACCATCGTGGTCAGTGTCTGGGATAGGACAGCCGTTATAGCGGGCGAGACCGGGTATGGTCCGGCAGGAATCGTGCAGGTCGTCGACACCGTCGTGGTCGGTATCGGTAACGGGGCAGCCATGATTCTCGGGTGGGCCGGGTTGCAACGGACAGCCGTCCTCTTCGTCGTCGACGCCGTCCTTATCGGTATCGCGTTTTTTGGTGGGGGCGGCATTACCCGAAGAACTCAGCCAGATACCTGCCGAAATGCCCATCACCTGGTGATGGTAGGTTCCGGTGTAGGGATAATAGTCGGCGTTGTAGAAGTTGGTAAAGCCATGGCTGAAATAGGCGCTGATCATAACATTGCCCAGTTCGAAGCCGGCCCTGGTGTTCACGCCGATATCGAATGTCTTATAAGTATTGGGGCCTTTCCCTACGGAAACAGGCTCGGTATCGCTATTGTAAGTATTGTCGGCGACGGTGTTCGAGCCCGTGCCGGAATTGGTCAGACTCTGGGTCGTCATGCTGCCGCTGTAGATGAAGCTGAAATATGGGCCAGCGCTGATAAAAAGGCTGTTGCGGTGATTGCGGGTCAGGGGTATCTTATAGGTCAGGTTGAGCGGGATCTCGACATACCCCATCTTCAAACTTTGTTTTGTGAATATCGTATCGGAGTTCAGGGCGGCGATGGAGTCGTTGGTGCGGTTGTAAATGCGGCCCTTGGTGGAATAGAGGATAGCGGGTTGGAAGAAAAAGCGGCTGTGACCGATGGGGACCTCGAGGATCACCCCGAGCTCGAAACCGGTGCGGGGATTGTTGAAGGGTTTTACCGCGGTATCCCAGCCGGGTATATTGTTCTTTTCCAAAACTTTAGCCGTTTGAACGCCACCCATGATGCCCAGTCTTACCTGTGCCTGCAAGTGGGTTTGCCCGATGATGACCAGCAAAAGAAGAGGTAATAGTCCTTTTTTCATAATTGCAGATAGAGCGACGCGGCCCGCTTTCGGATCGACGGGGTAATAACGCAATGATGCGCGGATTATTTTGCGAAAAGGTGGAGGAAGGGGTGGCTAGAGGTTAAATTTTATCCCTTGAGCCAGAGGTAATTGGGTGGAGTAATTGATGGTGTTGGTTTGCCGGCGCATATAGGCCTTCCAGGCGTCGCTTCCGCTTTCGCGTCCGCCGCCTGTTTCTTTTTCCCCGCCAAAGGCGCCGCCGATCTCGGCGCCGCTGGTTCCGATGTTGACGTTGGCTATACCGCAATCGCTGCCTGCGGCGGAGAGGAACTGTTCGGCTTCGCGGAGGTTGAGGGTCATAATGGAGGAAGACAGGCCCTGGGGTACGCCGTTCTGGATGGCGATGGCCTCGTCGAGGGTCTTGTAACGCAGCAAGTAGAGGATGGGGGCGAAGGTCTCCTGGGCTACGATAGGGTAGGAAGGGTCGGCTTCGGCGATGCAGGGACGAACATAGCAGCCGCTTTCGAAGCCGTCGCCGGCGAGTACCTCTCCTTCTACCAGGAAGCGGCAGCCTTGTTGTTTACCCGTTTCGATGGCGGCTTTGTAGCTCGCGACGGCGTCTTTGTCGATGAGCGGGCCTACGTGGTTCTTTTCGTCAAGGGGGTCGCCGATGCGCAATTGTCCGTAGGCGGCCACCAATTTTGCCTTCAGGGTGTCGTAGACCTCGTCCTGGACGATGAGGCGGCGGGTGCTGGTGCACCGTTGACCGGCGGTACCTACGGCGCCAAATACGGCGCCGGGGATGGCGATATTGAGGTCGGCGCCGGCGGTGACGACGATGGCGTTGTTGCCGCCGAGCTCGAGGATGGATCTCCCGAGGCGGGATGCTACGACGGTGCCTACGGCCTTGCCCATGCGGGTGGAGCCGGTGGCCGACAACAGGGGGATGCGGGTATCGGCGGCCAGCCATTCTCCGGTCTCGCGGCCGCCGTTGATGAGGCCGCTGACGCCTTCGGGGACGCCGTTGGCAGCGAATACGGTGGCGACGATGTGCTGACAGGCCAGGCCGCAGAGGGGTGTCTTTTCGGAAGGCTTCCAGACGCAGGTATTGCCGCAGACCCAGGCGAGCATGCTGTTCCAGCTCCAGACGGCGACGGGGAAGTTAAAGGCGGAGATAATGCCTACGACGCCAAGGGGATGCCATTGTTCGTACATGCGGTGGGAGGGGCGTTCACTGTGCATGGTCAGGCCGGTGAGCTGCCGGGACAGGCCGACGGCGAAATCGCAGATATCGATCATCTCCTGGACCTCGCCATAGCCTTCCTGGAGGCTTTTGCCCATTTCGTAGGAGACGAGGCGGCCCAGGTCGGCTTTTTGGCGGCGCAGGGCTTCTCCTATCTGCCGGACAACTTCGCCTCGACGGGGGGCCGGCCAGCCGCGCCATTCGGCAAAGGCATTCGTGGCAGCATTGACCACGGCTGTATAGGCAGCCTTATCGGTGGCAGTGACGGCTGCAATTGATTTGCCGTCGACGGGGGAGAAGGATGTGAATGCGGGGGCAGTCGAGGGAAGCCAGGTGTTTCCCGTAGATGTGCCGGCATTTTCGGGCTGTATATTGAGCTTTTGTAGGAATTCCATAAAAAAATTGCTTACGACTGTTTGACAATCGCAAGCAATTTAGGAAAAAACTAACCACTAACCAGTGGCCTCAACCTTAACTTAAAATCTACTATGAAAAAACTGGTCCTATGCCGGTATCTACCTTACCGGCAATTTATAATACGCATAAGACCCCATGCAGGTTGCGTGGGATGGGACGACCGGGGGAATGATCGGTGAAAAGGGCGAAAATAGGGGTAAACGAAGCTGGGGCCTCGTTTACCCCTTTAATTGAGTTTATTGTCCATGGCGGCGAAGAAGCTTTCGCTGTAGCTAACGCCGATGGGTATCTCTTTATCGGCGATCTTTATCTTGCTTTTGCTGATGTGTTCTATTTTGCTGATGGGGACGATATAGCTCCGGTGCGCCCGGATAAATTCCTTTGCGGGGAGTTTTTGGGCGATGGTCTTGAGGGTCATGAGCGTGAGGATCGACTTGCCCGGGAGGTATATTTTGATATAGTCGTCGAGGCCTTCCACGTACAGGATCTCCTTGAGATTGACCTTTACCATCTGGTAATCCGATTTGACGAAGATATAGCCTTCCTGTAATTCCTGGCTGGTGAGATAGTCCACATATTCTTTGGCTTTGTAGACGGCTTTGAGAAAGCGGTCGTATTCTATGGGTTTGAGAAGGTAGTCGATGGCGTCGACGTTGAAGCCGTCAACGGCGTATTCGCTAAAGGCGGTGGTGAAGACGACGGCGGTATTCTTTTTGTTGATGATCCGGGAGAATTCAATGCCGTTGATATCGGGCATCTGGATGTCGAGGAACAGGATGTCCACGGGGGCGGTATCCATTACTTTCTGTGCTTCGAAGGGGTCGGTGAAGACGCCTTTGAGGTCGAGAAAGTAGATCTTGGCAATGTATTTCTTAAGCACCTCGAGTGCCAGGGGTTCGTCGTCGATGGCTATACAGGTTAACATCAGACCGGGATTTTTAAGTGAACGGAAAATTCATTGGATTTGTCTTCGATCTCCAGCGAATAGCGGTCTTCGTAAAACAGGTCGAGCCGGCGTTTGGTATTGCTGATGCCGATGCCTGTGTTGTCCGACGCGCGCAGCAGGGTGTTGAGGTGTTTCTGGTTGCAAATTTTAAAGTTCAGGGAATCTTTTTGTATTTCCAACAATATGTTGATTGGGCTGCGTTCGCGGGTGCTGATGCCGTATTTGAAGGCATTCTCCACGAAGGGCAGCAGCAGGAGCGGGGCTATCTGGTGACCGAAGGGTTCGCCGCGGACGCTGAAGTCGACGATGGTCTTGTCGGTCAGCCGCATCTTCTGCAGCTCGATGTAGTGCGAGGTGAACTGGATCTCTTTTTCGAGCGGGACGAGGTCGTTGCGGGCTTCGGTGAGCACGTAGCGCATGATGCTGGAGAGTTTCATGATGGCCGCGGCGGTTTGTTCGGATTGGGCGGTGGCCAGCGCGTAAATGTTATTGAGGGTATTGAAGAGAAAATGCGGGTTGATCTGGGCTTTCAGGAAGGAGAGCTCGGCCTTTAATTTCTCGTTGGCGATCTCTTTATTGCGTTGTTCGGAGCGAAGCCATTGGTTGATGACGCGGATGCCGGTGCTGAACACGAAGACCATGAGAAACACGGCGAGGTTTGCCGCGCTGATGATGGGGCGGACCCTGAGTGGGCCGGGGCGGCCACCTGGTTGTCCGGGTTGTCCGGGTTGTCCGAAGGGTGCGCCAGCCCCTTGTCCCGCATTAAATGGGGCCGATGGCGGGCGGCCCGACTGCGCTCCGTTGAAGGGTGCGGCGTTCGGGAACAAGCCGTGGTAGATGCGTGGCAGGACGCAGAAAAAGATCAGCAAGGCCAGGATAAGCGCTGCGTAACCGAGGAATTTCTTTTGGTCCAGCAGTCGCGGAATGAACGCGTATGTGTTCAGGTAGTAGAAGGCGATCAGGAACCCGTTGGTGATGAGAAAGTAGGTTGTAGCGAAGTGTTCCTGGAAAAAGCTTAGGTCTACTTCTCTGGGACGGGGGTAGAACAGGAAGGGCAGCAGCAGGAAGCAAAGCCAGGCTGCGATATGAATGACGATCTGTACGGTAAGTTTCTTCAAGTCGGGTCTCCTTTATCTTGACCGTATCAAAACTATGCGGGAATCGTCGAAAGAAGGTAATTTTTAGATGAATGGAGGGATTGGCCCGGTGAATGGGCGAAATGAAAACCCCCGGTTTCCCGGGGGTTTTTTTTAGAAGTTCAACGAGATCTTGCTGAAGAGGCGCATACCGTCGAAGCCCATTTGGAGGGAGTCGAAGGGGCCGCCTGATTCGCTGTCATAGGCCGATGCGTTCCTGGCGCCGGGAACGATAGAAAGGTCTGGGTGGACGTTGAAGATGTTGTCGACACCTGCATACCAAACCAGGTTCTTGCTGACCTTGTAGGAGATATAGCCATCGGAGGTGACCTTGGGATTGTGGACGAAGTTTTCCTGGACAACGGATTTGCCGTCGTCGGTGGTCACATAAGGATCCCAGCCCAGACCCTGATCGGAGATGCCGGCGCCGCCGGGTCCGCCGGGGGTTGCTCCGGGGAGGCTGGAATAGCCGAAGCCCTGGGTGGTCACTTTTCCGAAGTAGGTGAAATGAGCGCCGATCGCGAATTTCTGAATGCTGTATTCGAGTGCCAGGGTTCCCTTGGCGCGGGGAGCGGAAGCCTTTAGGAAGTACTGCTCCCTGGTGCTGAAAAACGCCTGTTGATCGGCATACGAGGTGTTGAGATCGGGCGGGATGTTGATCTTGTTGATGGCGATGTTCTGGATATTGCCGGCCAGCGTGATCTTGAGCCTGTTCCTGCCGATCCGTTTGTTATAGTCGAGGACGACGTCCACACCGGTATTGGTCGTGTTGACGGCGTTGGCGAAAAATTGCACTGAGCTCACGTTATATTCCGCGAGGTAGGGCGCCAGGGCGGGTATGGAATTGCCGAAATTACCCGTGATCACGATGCGATGTTTCATCGTCACTACGTAGCCGTCGACTGTTACCGTGAAGTTGGGTGCAGGCAGCCAGCTAAATCCAAGACTGCCGTTGACGGATGTCTCCTGGGTGAGTTTAGGGATACCTGCCGCTTTCGTGATCGGGCTGTAATTGGGTGCCAGTTTATCATAAACCAACTCTCCGTTTACGATATTGGTGTTGGTATTGCTGAAGTTGATCTGTTGCAGGGTCGGCGCGCGGAAGCCCGTGCTCACCGAACCGCGGATATTGAAGTTGTCGGCCAGTTTGTAGCGGGTGGCCAATTTGTAGGTATTCACGAAACCAAAATCGGAATAGTTCTCGAAGCGTGCCGCTCCATCGATCAGCCATTTGTCGGTGACGTCCAGGGCCAGGTCGATATAGCCGCCGACATTGGTGCGATGAGCTTTGACGGCATCGCCGGGTTGGTAGCCGGGATACCCTTCCGAACCGGTAGCGGGTGTACGGAGGGAGTCGCCTGCGCCGTCGCCGATCAGGTTGGGATAGATCTTTGCGTCAGCCTGGTAGCCGTAGGAGTCCGGTTCACCGGCATACAGATGGTATTGTTCGAAGCGATATTCACCGCCGAAGGAAAAGGTCAGGCCTTTGGCTACTTCGGAGAAGTGTTTGCTGACATCGAGGTTGGCAGTATTCTGGAGGAAGGAGAAGCCGCCGTCGTCGAAGCCGGTCTTCACGCTGCCGGGGACGTTGTCAAGGGAAGCGTTGAAGGTCTTATAGCCGTGGTAGTGGAAATTGTTGCCGCCGATGACATTGCTGACATCCCAGTCCCAGCCGTCGCCGATCGTGCCTTCCAGTCCCATGGCCCAGGAACGGTCGGTAATATTTACTCTCTCCTGGGGATTATAATAGACGTTGTTGGAGTTGATGGTGCCGTCGCCTGCGCCGGCGACCTTCATGATGTTGGCATCGAAGATAAGGGTACCATCGGGGTTGGTGGGAAACTTCTGGGGGTTGGCGGAGAAGTTACGGGTGTAGGCATATACATCTGATAATTTGCCGTTATAGCCGCCGAAAAAATAGAATTTGGTGCGGGTGCCTGCGATGGGGATCTCGGAATTGACCATGAATCCGCCGGAGAGCACGCCGCCGTCGCCGAAGGCGCGACGAACGCCGTTGATGGGGAGAGCCTTTGGATTGGTGGCCAAATTGGTATCGGGTTCTTCGCGGAAGGTCTTGCCCTGGATCATGTAGTTGCCGGAGAAGTTGATAAAGCCTCCGTTCTTGCCGATGGCCAGGCCATAACTCGCTCCGAGGTTGTTGGAGATGCCGTCGAGCCAGGTGCTGGTGTAATACTGGCTGGGGTCCACAGCATTCAGGGAATTGTATTTATGGTCGTTATAGGCGCTGCCGCCCATGGTGATGTTGAGGTGGTTGATATCTTTCTTTAAGATGATGTTGATGACCCCGGCGATGGCGTCGGACCCGTATTGGGCGGAGGCGCCGTCGCGGAGGATTTCGATGCGGTCAATGGCGTTTTCCGGGATGGCGTTGAGGTCGGTGCCGGAGTTGCCGCGGCCGCGGGTGCCTGCTTCGTTGACGAAGGCGGACTGATGACGGCGTTTTCCGTTGATCAGGACGAGGGTCTGGTCGAAGCCCAGACCACGGAGGCTGGCAAAGTCGTTGGCATCGGAGCCGTCGGCGCCGCTCTGTTTGTTGTAGTTAAAGGAAGGGACGGCGATATTGAGCTGGGACATGAGGTCGGGCCGGGCGGTAGACTGGCCTACATCGGCCACGCGGATGACGTCAATGGGGACGGGCGATTCGACCTTTGACCGGGGGACGCCGCGGGAGCCTACGAAGACAAGTTGGGTGAGTTCGGAGGAGACGGGTTCAAGGAGGATGGTGAGGAAAGATTCGGCGGGAACAGGGAGTGTCTGAGCGGTATAGCCAACATTGCTGATTATTAATATATCACTTGTTTTGACTTCCAGTTTAAATACGCCTTCGGCGTCGGTGGAGGCGCCGTGTTTGGAGCCCTGGACTTTGATGGAAGCGCCGCTGAGTGGGGCTCCTGTGGATTTGTCGGTGATTTTTCCGGTGAGTGTTTTCTGAGCGTGGAGCAAGAGGGTGGAGCAAAATAATGCCGCGAAAATGACGAGTCCTTTCATATTCGATAGTTTTGGTATTTATTGAATTTAGCAATAAATAACCATACCTAGCCATTTTTTGACCAAAAATATTAAATTATTGTTAAGTGCTATACGAGTGCAGCGTCAGTATTGTTCCTGTTCGTTGGGGAAGTCGTTTTCCTTTACGTCGTGGATATATTGGCGGACGGCGCCGGTGATCTCGCTGTGGAGGCTGAGGTAGCGGCGGAGGAAGCGGGGTTGGAATTCGGTGGTGATGCCGAGGAGGTCATGCATAACGAGGACCTGGCCGTCGCAGTATTTGCCGGCGCCGATGCCGATGATAGGAATATGGAGGCTTTGGGCGACCGTTTTTGCGAGGGTGGCGGGGATCTTTTCGAGGACGATACCGGAGCAGCCGGCTTCTTCGAGCAATTGGGCGTCTTTTTTGAGTTTTTCGGCTTCTACCTCTTCTTTGGCGCGGACGTTATAGGTGCCGAATTTGTAAATGGACTGGGGTGTCAGTCCGAGATGGCCGATGACGGGTATCCCGGCGGCCAGGATACGGTTAGCGGATTCCAGTATTTCGGCGCCGCCTTCGAGTTTGATGGCGTGGGCGCCGGTCTCTTTCATGATGCGGATGGCGGAGGCGAGTGCTTCCTTTGAGTTGGACTGGTAGGAGCCGAATGGCAGGTCGACGACGACGAAGGCCCGGTTGACGCCTCTGACGACGGAGGAGGCGTGGTAGATCATCTGGTCGAGAGTGATGGGGAGGGTGGTTTCGTGTCCGGCCATGACGTTGGATGCGGAGTCGCCGACGAGGATGACGTCGATGCCTGCGGCGTCAAAGATGCGGGCGAAGGAGTAGTCGTAGGCGGTGATCATGGAAATTTTTTCTCCTGTCGCCTTCATCCTTTGCAAAGTATGGGTCGTTACTTTTTTGATCTCTGTATGGACTGACATGACCAATGAAATTTTGCGAAAAGGTAGGATATTTTTATACTTCCGCGCCTTTTCTTTTGAGGTCGGCGTAGAGGTGTTGGATGAGTCCGTCGGCGAGTCCGATCTTGGGTACGAAGATCTCCTGTGCGGAGGCCCAGCGCATGGCGTTCACGTAGATCTGAAGTGCGGGGACGATGACATCGGCGCGGTCTTCGCGCATCTTATAGAGGCGCATCCGGTCTTCCAGTGAAAAGCTGGAGAATTCCTTATAATAGTCCTTCAGCAGTTCGATGTGGAGGGATTTGCCTTCCTTTCGTTTGGAGATGGAGAAGATCTTGTTGATGTTGCCGCCGGAGCCGATGGCGATTATTTTGTCCGTATAGTTCGCGGTTTCCTTTCGGATGTATTCTTTCATCGCGTCCCATTGAGGGACTGTCACCTGGTTCTTGAGCAGGCGGATGGTTCCGATATTGAAAGAGGCGGAGAAGAGCAGGCTGTTGCCGGCGAAGAAGGTCAGTTCGGTGCTGCCGCCGCCGACGTCTATGTACAGGTAGGCATGTTCTTTGTCGAGATTTTCAGCAATATGGTTCTCGTAGATAAGCGAGGCTTCGCTGCCGCCGCTGATGACCTCGATCTCGATGCCGGTCTCTTCCCTGACTTTGCGGATGATGGCTTCCTTATTGACGGCGTCGCGCATAGCCGAGGTGGCTGCCGCTTTTATATGGTCGACGCCGTAGGCCTCGATCAGGTGTTTGTAGGCCTTGATGGTATGGAGGATCATATCCGTCTTTTCCGGGGAGATCTCCTTTTTCTCAAAGACGTCGAAGCCGAGACGCAAGGGTACCCGGACCAGGTTGATCTTGTTGAATTCCGGCTTGCCAAATTCATCGGATACGTCTGAGATAAGCAGGCGTGCTGCGTTGCTTCCGATGTCGATCGCTGCGAGTCGCATTTTCATCTTGTAGGTTTCCTATCGGCCTGCCAACCAGGTTTTATGGTTAAAAGTCCGGTTACTGTTGCACTTTTTCTTCCTGCTGTTCTTCCTGCACCACTACTTCTTCGACAGGCGTAGCTTTCTGGTACAAATAATTATAGATCTCGATCTGGGATCTTATCCTGGTTTCCGGATGATCCCTTTTATATTTATTCAACAACTCGTTGTCCAGCCAGCGGGCCTTTACGTTATCGGCCAGTTGGATATCGAGTATTTCTTTCAGTTCCTGAGCGATGCCTTCGTCCAGGATGGGGCAGGTGACTTCCACGCGGTGATCCAGGTTGCGTACCATCCAGTCGGCCGAAGATATGTAAGTTTTTTCTTTCCCGCCGTTGTGAAAGATAAATATGCGGGCATGTTCGAGATATTCATCGATAATGCTGATGGCCTTTACGGGGATCAGGAATTTGCTGTTCTCTGAGAACATGCAGAAGATGCCGCGCACGACGAGCTGGATCTTTACGCCGGCCCTGGCGGCTTCGGACAATTTGTCGATCAGGTCTTCGTCGGAGATAGAGTTCATTTTGAGCGTGATCGCGGCCGGTTTTTTCTCGCGTGCCAATTTGGTTTCGCGCGAGATCATTTTCACCAGTTCGCGGCGCAGGTTCGTGGGGCAGGGGATGAGGAATTTGCAGGCTTTTAGCGGCTCGGTGCCTTCCTTATAGTTCTCAAGGTAGTTGAAGATACGGTTCACGTCGGCCATCACGCCGCGGTCGGAAGTAAGCAGGCAGTGGTCGCCGTATACGCGGGCCGTTTTCTCGTTGAGGTTGCCGGTGCTGACGAAGCCGTAGTGGATGGTGAAGTTGTTGATCCTTTTCTTGATGAGGCAGATCTTGGCGTGGACTTTCATGTTGGGGATGCCGATCAAAACCTTAACGCCTTCGTCCTCGAGTCTTTCCTTCCATTCAAGGTTGGCTTCTTCGTCGAAGCGGGCGCGTAATTCGAGCATCACCGTCACGTGTTTGCCGTTGCGGACGGCGTTGATAAGGGCGTTTATGATCTTGCTGTTGGAAGCGAGGCGGTAGCCGGTGATCTTGATGGTGGTGACATTGGGATCGATGGCTGCTTCCCGCAGCATATCTATCAGCGGGTTGAAGGAGTGATAGGGGAAGTGGAGCATCACATCCTGTTCCAGCACGACGTCGGTGACGCGCGGCGTCTTCTGCAGCAGGGGATGGGTGAAGGGTTTCTTACGATGGCCCTGTTTGGGGAAGACATCGGGGAAATCCATGAAGTGGCGGAAATTGTGGATGCGGCCGCCGGGTAGCAGGTTGCCGCTTTTGCGGGAGAGGTTGAGGCGTTTGATCAGGTAATCCAGGAGGCTTTTGTCCATTTCCTTATCGTACACGAAGCGGACGGGTTTGCCTTTGCGGCGGTTCTTGAGTCCTTTTTCTATTTTCTGGATCAGGGTCGTGGACACGTCGTTGTCGAGGTCGATCTCGGCGTCGCGGGTGACCTTGAAGACCCAGGAGTCGTAGGTGTCGTAGCCAAAGTAGGCGAAGATGTTGCGGAGGTTGAAGCGGATGATGTCTTCCAGCAGGATGATATGGTGTTCATCGAGGGCGGGGCTGGGGAGGATGACGAACCGGCCGAGTACGCGGCTTGGTATTTCGATGAGGGCGTATTTCCGTTTCATGCTGCCATCGCGCCGGGAGAGTACCACGCCGAGATAGATGGATTTGTCGCGCAAGTACGGAAAGGTCGGGATGCTTTCGACCATGAGGGGGATCGTGTTGGTGCGGACCTCCTCTTCGAAATAGGTTTGTATGAACTGCTGTTGATTGGGGTCGAGCTCTTTTTCGTTGACCAGGTAGATCTTCCCGTTTTCCATTTCTTTGTTGATGCCTTCCCAGATCGCGTCGAACTCCAGTCCCTGTTCGACTACCCGGGCCTGGATATCGTTCAGGATGCGATCGGGGGAAGCTTCGAGGTGCATGTTGATGCGGGATTTGCTGCCGCTGTATTCGCTCATGCGTTTGAGGGTCGCTACGCGTACCCGGAAGAACTCGTCCATATTATTGGAGAAAATGCCAAGGAACCTTATCCTTTCGCGCAGGGGAACGGTGGGGTCCGCCGCTTCCTGTAGAACCCGTCCATTAAATGAAAGCCAACTGATATCGCGTCCTATCGTTTTTCTTCTCATTGAATCCTTTATTTCTGTCATGGTCCCGCTTTTGATTGCGCAAATACGCCTGTCTTTGAAATTAGTCGTATTCGCGCAATCGGCTAATTTCTGAAGAATTTCGGACCGCACCACCGGTGCGGCCCTCATTCGCGGGCGAAGCCCGTGGTCGAGCTGCTTTCAGCAGCTCCGGCGCAAAGTAGCCAAGCAAAAGGGATATGGAAATTAAGTAATTATTAAATAAAACCGATAACTTTTGGTCACCGGAGTCTGGACGATCGTCAAAGAAATTATGCCGCGGTCGTGTAAGCGGGTAGGTTTGGGAAAAATTATTGTATGTTATACAGGTATGGTTACTGTTTGTTTTTGTTAACGGGGTTTTTTGCCAGTGCCCAGGAGCGGGCAGGGGGCTGGGCTTATTATGGACAGAATGCCGGGGGCACCCGTTATACGGCGCTGGACAAGATCAATGTGGGGAATGTCAAGGGGCTTGCCGTAGCATGGACCTACCGGACAGGAGAATTAAGGAAATATGTGGGGAACAATACGGCGGAGAAGGCTGCCTTTGAGACGACGCCTATTTTAGTGGGGCGGACGCTTTATCTGAGTACGCCGAGTGATAGGGTGATCGCGGTTGATGCTGCGACGGGGCAGGAGCGCTGGGTCTATGATCCGCTGGTGGACCTGCATGACGAATATTCCGAGGTGAGCAACCGGGGTGTCGCGGCCTGGCCGGCGGGAAGTGAAAAAGCCGAACGGATCTTTATCGGGACGATCGACGGCAGGCTGATCGCGCTGGAGGCTGCGACCGGGAAACCGGCTGTTTCGTTCGGCGATGCTGGTATCGTGGACCTGAAGGCGGGACTTGGGCCGGATGTGGCCGAGACGTCGCCGCCGACGGTGGTGGGTGATCTGGTCGTCGTGGGTAGTTCTTTGGGGGACAACCAGCGGTTTGACTATCCACCGGGGGTAGTGCGGGCATTTGATGTAAGGACAGGTAAGGAAGTCTGGCGCTGGAATCCGATCACGCAGGATCCTGCGGATAGTACCTATACTACCTGGCAGGGACCGAAAGCGCACCAGACGGGTGGCGCCAATGCCTGGTCGATCCTGTCTGCCGATCCGGAACGGGACCTTCTTTTTGTACCGAGCACTTCACCCGCACCGGATTATTATGGCGGGGAGCGGAAGGGTTCCAATTTGAATGCCAATTCGATCGTCTGTCTGCGGGCTTCCACCGGTAAGCGGCTTTGGAGTTTCCAGGTCGTCCATCACGATCTCTGGGATTTTGATATTGCGGCGCAGCCGGTGCTGGCGGAGATTGAAAAGGATGGCCAGAAGGTTCCGGTGGTGATCGTGGGCACGAAGATGGGGCATATATTCGTCTTCAACCGGGTGACGGGGGAATCCCTCTTCCCGATCGAGGAGCGGCCGGTGCCGGCTTCTTCGGTTAAAGGGGAAGAAGCGTGGCCGACCCAGCCCTTTCCGGTGTTGCCGGCGCCCTTGGGGATACAGGGGTTGACGGTCGATGATGCGTGGGGGCCGACGCCGGCGGACAGTCTGGAGTCAAGGGCCCGGATCGCCGGGTACAGGAGCCAGGGGCCATTTACCCCGCCGAGCTTCGAGGGGTCGGTCATGGCGCCGGGCAATGTAGGTGGGATCAATTGGAGCGGCATGTGTTATGATCCCGTGCGTGGCTGGTTGTATACGAATATTAATCTTTTTCCCGCGGTGATCCGGATGATCGCCCGGGACAGCATCGGTTCGATGGAAAAGACGGGCTCTCTGCAGGTGCATACCGAAACGGGCCAGCAGCGCGGCACGCCCTATATCATGAATCGGGATTATCTGATCACGCGATCCGACGAGGGCCGAAAGTTTGTGATGCAGGTGAAGCCGCCATGGGGCACGCTCGTGGCCATTGACCTGCATACGGGGCAAAAGCGGTGGGAGGTGCCGCTGGGCTATATGCTGGACCCGGCGAAATTCCCGGGGGCCGAGCACTGGGGTTCGCTAAACTTTGGGGGCGCGATCGTTACCGGGGGAGGGCTTATCTTTGTAGCGGCCAGTATGGACGGACATTTCCGGGCTTTTGACAGCCAGACGGGGAAGCTGTTGTGGGAATCTGCCTTACCGGCCGGGGGGCAGGCGACGCCGATGAGCTATTCGCTGGATGGGAAGCAGTATGTGGTGATTGCGGCCGGGGGGCATGGGAGGATCCATACGAAGCAGGGGGACTATGTAATCGCGTTTGCACTGAAATAATTGGTTGAAAAAATCAATTATTTTTTGCTAATTGCTAATATTTTACGACTTTTGCAGTCCAAAAATTTCAGTATGGCTAGAGTTTGTCAGATCACGGGTAAGCATCCGATCACCGGAAACAAGGTTTCGCACTCCAATATTAAGACAAAGCGCAGATTCCTTCCCAATTTGCAGACCAAGCGTTTTTTCCTTGCCGAAGAAGACAAGTGGATCACGTTGAAGGTCTCTTCGGAAGGATTGCGCACGATCAACAAAAATGGTCTGTCGAGTGTTGTTAAGGAATTGAGGGCCAAGGGTGTAAAGCTGTAATTGCAGCGAATTTAGCAGCGTTTTTAAAAGTCTATCAATATGGCAAAGAAAGGAAGCAGGGTTCAGGTGATTTTAGAGTGCACGGAGCACAAGACCAGTGGTCAGCCTGGCACCAGCCGCTATATCACTACCAAGAACAAGAAGAATACTCCGGAGCGTCTGGAGTTGAAGAAGTTCAACCCGATCTTAAAAAAAGTAACCGTTCATAAAGAAATTAAATAAGTATGGCAAAGGCTGCAAAAACCGCTATTAAGACCAAGGATGCCAAGGCCGCTGCGGAGGCTAAGAACTACACAAAAGTGATCAAGGCTGTTCGCAGCCCCAAGTCCGGTGCGTATACCTTTAAGGAGAACATCGTGCACAAGGATAAGATCAAGGAATACCTTGCCGCGAAATAATTGACCCTCCACTCGGGTAATTAATATGGTTTGGTAAGAACGATAAAGCGGGCTAGTCCCGCTTTTTTTAATTAAGCACTTTATGGGACTTTTTGATAAGCTTTTTGGAAAGAAGGAAAAAGAGAGCCTGGACCAGGGTCTGCAGAAGTCCAAGGATGGGTTTTTATCCCGGCTTACGAAGGCCATTGCCGGCAAGAGTACGGTGGATGAAGAAGTGTTGGACAGCCTGGAAGATGCCTTGGTCAGCGCAGATGTGGGCGTGGACACCACGATACAGATCATCAAGCGGATCGAGGAACGTGTTGCAAAGGATAAATATATCAATACCAGCGATTTAAATAATCTACTTCAACAAGAAATGGAGAAGATCCTGGTAGATCCGCCCGAGCAGGGCTACCGGGATTTCGGTACGCCGTCGGGGAACAAGCCTTATGTGATACTGGTAGTTGGCGTGAATGGGGTTGGCAAGACGACGACGATCGGCAAATTGGCCTATAATTTTAAGAAGGCCGGAAAGACGGTTTTGCTAGGGGCGGCCGATACGTTCAGGGCGGCGGCGGTTGATCAGCTGACGATCTGGAGTGAGCGGGTCGGGGTGTCCATCGTCAAGCAGGGGATGGGTGCCGATCCGGGTGCTGTGGCATTTGATACGGTTCAGAGTGGTGTTTCCCGGGGTGTGGATGTGGTATTGATAGACACGGCGGGGCGGCTGCACAACAAGGTGCACCTGATGGAGGAGCTGAGCAAGATCAGCAGGGTGATCAAGAAGATCATGCCCGATGCGCCGCACGAGGTATTGTTGGTGCTTGATGGCTCCACGGGGCAGAATGCCCTCGAGCAGGCCAAACAGTTTACCGCGGCGACGGATGTGACCTCGCTGGCCATTACCAAATTAGATGGCACGGCCAAGGGTGGGGTAGTGCTGGCTATCGCCAATCAATTCAAGATCCCGGTGAAGTTCATTGGGGTCGGGGAGAAGATGGAAGACCTGTTGATTTTTGACAAGCATGAATTTGTGGACAGTCTTTTCAGTTTGAAGTAGCTTAATTTTGGCAGGACGGGCCAGACGCCATTAATTAGAGTTTAATGAAAGCAAGAACACTACGGAAGGATAAAGTAAACATCATCACCCTGGGTTGCAGCAAGAACATGGTGGATAGCGAGGTATTGAGCGGGCAGTTGCGTGCGAATGAGATCGACGTCGTGCACGAGAGTGCCAGGAAGGATCACAATATTGTGGTGGTCAATACCTGTGGATTTATCGATAAGGCCAAGGAAGAATCCGTGAATACCATATTGGAGCAGGTGGCGCTTAAGAAGAAGGGCAGGCTTGACAAGGTCTATGTAACCGGTTGTCTTAGTCATCGGTATCGCGGTGACCTGGAAAAGGAGATACCGGAGGTGGATGCGTGGTTCGGGACGATGGAGCTGCCATTGCTGTTAAAGCAATTCGAAGCGGACTACAGGTCAGAGTTGTTGGGTGAACGGCTTTTGTCGACGCCGCAGCATTATGCTTATCTGAAGATATCGGAGGGGTGTAACCGGACTTGTGCGTTCTGTGCTATCCCGTTGATGCGTGGGGGGCATGTGAGCCGGAGCATGGATGATCTGGTCGCCGAAGCCGACAGGCTGGTGCGGATGGGTGTGAAGGAGATCCTGCTGATCGCCCAGGAGCTGACCTATTATGGATTGGATCTCTACAAACGGCGTGCGTTGCCCGAGCTGCTGCACCGGCTGGCTGATATAAAAGGTTTGGAATGGATACGGCTGCACTATGCCTATCCGTCGAAGTTCCCGTTGGAGATATTGGATGTGATCCGGGAGCGGGACAATATTTGTAAATACCTGGACATGCCGTTACAGCATGCCAGTGATAATATGCTGAAGGCGATGCGCCGGCAGATCACGCGTGCGGAGATGACGGAGCTGATCCATACGATCCGGGAGCGGGTGCCGGGTATCTGTCTGCGTACGACCCTGATCGCGGGTTTTCCCGGCGAGACTGCGGCCGATGTGGAGGAGCTGAAGGCTTTCCTGGTGGAGCATCGGTTTGACCGGGTCGGTATCTTTCCCTATTCGCATGAGGAGGGAACTTCGGCCGGGGAGCTCGTGGATGATATCCCGGCAGCCATCAAACAGCAGCGGGCGGAAGAGATCATGGAGGTTCAGCAGGAGATCTCGTATGAGAAGAACCAGGAGAAGGTCGGGCGGGTATTTCGGACGCTGATCGATAAGAGGGAGGCAGGACGTTGGCTTGGACGAACGGAATTCGATAGTGTCGAAGTAGACAATGAGGTCATCGTACACAGCGCTAAACCGCTGACGCCAGGGGAGTTTGTACAGGTACGCATCACAAAGGCGTATGACTATGATATTGAGGGCGAGGTGGTCGTCTGACCGGGTGTTGGGGCGGCGCCTGGCGGTGGCGTGGCGAGGAGTTAAAATTGGTAAAGAAATGATTAATCGGCGCTGTCCTGCCGATAGGCCAAACCGGTACTTTTGTCCAAAACTATAGCACATGAGTTTAAACTGGAACGGTGTTTTCCCTGCTTTGACGACTAAGTTTACTGCCGAGGACGCGCTTGATCTTCCGTTATTTGGTATCAACCTGGAGGCCCAGGTCAAAGCGGGCGTCGAGGGGGTTATCATCGGCGGTTCGCTGGGTGAGGCGAGTACGCTGACCCTGCCCGAAAAAGAAGCGTTAGTCCGTTATTCGGTGGAAAGGGTAGGTCATCGTATCCCTGTGTTACTGAATATTGCCGAGGGTTCTACCCGTGAGGGTGTGGCCCAGGCCAGGTTGGCGCATCAATGGGGTGCCCGCGGTTTGATGGTGTTACCGCCCATGCGGTACAAGAGTGACCACCGGGAGACAGTGACTTTTTTTAAGACGATCGCTGCCGCGACCGATCTGCCGGTGATGATCTACAACAACCCCGTGGACTATAAAATAGACGTGACATTGGAAATGTTTGACGAGCTGATCGGGTTGTCCAATATCCAGGCGGTCAAGGAGTCGACGCGCGATGTGAGCAATGTCACGCGGCTGATCAACCGCTTTGGGGATCGTTTGAAGATCCTCTGCGGAGTGGATACGATCGCGCTGGAAGAGCTGGTAATGGGAGCTTCGGGTTGGGTCGGGGGGCTGGTTGGCGCCTTCCCTGCGGAGACGGTAGCCATCTACCGGCTGGTGAAGGCGGGGCGGATCGCCGAGGCGCTGGAGATCCATCGCTGGTTCCTGCCGTTGCTGGAGCTCGACATCCATTCAAAGCTGGTACAGTACATAAAATTGGCGGAGGCCGAGGTTGGGCTGGGTTCGGAACATGTGCGGGCGCCGCGGCTGCCATTGGTAGGCAGGGAGCGGGAGCAGGTGTTGGCCGTGATCCGGCATGGTGTGGCGACGCGCCCGGTGTTGCCGGAGTATGCGGAGCTTGCCGTTTGATCGACGGCTGGGAAACGACAGGAGCGAGCATTTAAACTTACTATATGAAATTTCAGGACGCCAGTATCGCGGAGATCGATGCGGTCATGCAGGAAGCATGGGATGCTTTTATCGTATTCAGGAAAACGAGCGGGAAGCAAAGGGCCGATCTGATGCGGGCCATAGCCGGTGCCCTGGAGGAAGCCGGCGACGCGTTGATACAAACCGCGATGCGGGAGACGAACCTGCCCGAGGCGCGTTTGCGTAACGAGCGGGCCAGGACGATGTTCCAGCTGTCGAGCTATGCGGCGGCCTCTGAAGCGGGGGACTGGCTGGAGGTGCGGATCGATACCGCAGTGGCGGAAAAAGGTGATCCCGATTGTCGTAAACTGAATATTCCCATTGGCCCAGTCGTTGTTTTTGGGGCCAGCAATTTCCCCTTTGCCTATTCCACGGCGGGTGGTGACACGGCTTCGGCATTAGCGGCCGGCTGTCCGGTCGTCGTCAAGGCGCATCCGGCGCATGCCGAGACCTCGGAGATAGTGGCGCAGGCCATCCACCGTTGTGTAGCAGCGGCCGGTCTGCCGAAGGGTGTTTTTGCGCATGTGCATGGGGCGGGATTCGAGACCGGCAAGGCCCTGGTAACGCATCCTCATACCCGTGCGGTAGGGTTCACGGGGTCGTATGGCGGCGGCAAGGCGCTTTTTGACTGGGCCAATCAACGCGCGACTCCCATACCTGTTTTTGCGGAAATGGGCAGTATCAATCCTGTCTTTTTACTACCTGATAAACTAAACACATCTGCCAGGGAGCTGGCTGCGCAGCTGGCAGGGTCGATCACGCTGGGAGTTGGGCAGTTCTGTACCAATCCCGGGCTCATTCTCGGTGTGGAAGGAGAAGGGCTCCGGAGCTTTATTGCGGAACTGGGGTCGGCCATCGAAAAGGCTCCGCCGGGGACCATGCTCCATCCGGGTATTGCCAGGGCCTATACGGAAAAACGTGGTGCGGCGCTGGCACAGGCGAATGTCGATACGGTGGCTGTTGCGGTTACACCAGCCAGAGAGAACCAGGGGGTGCCGACGATTGCCACGGCAAGCGCGGAGGCTTTTTTTAATAACCCATTATTGCACCAGGAAGTCTTTGGACCATATTCACTGGTGATCGTTTGTCCCGATGCGACAACGTTGTTGAAGGCGGCGCAGCATCTGGAGGGGCAATTGACCGTTTCGCTGATGGCCAGTGAGCAGGATCTGACCGAGCAGGCATCGTTGGTCGAGGCTGCCCAGGACCTCTGTGGGCGGTTGATCCTAAATGGCGTTCCTACGGGGGTGCGGGTGGCTTTGTCCATGCAACATGGCGGTCCTTTCCCTGCTTCGACGGACAGCAGGTTCACTTCGGTTGGCGCCGACGGCATCAAACGCTGGGTGCGGCCCCTGGCCTTCCAGTCGTGGACCGATGCGGCTTTGCCCGATCCGCTTAAAAATGGCAATCCGCTGGGTATCTGGCGGACAATAAACAATGAACTGACAAAAGACGCGATCTGACCGGATAGCCGATCCATCCCGGCGACGGCAACAGGCCGATGGGGGGCCACCTATCACGGAACGAATAATTTCGAAATGAAGAAGACCTTTTTTTGTATCGATGCACATACTTGTGGCAACCCGGTGAGGCTGGTGGCGGGCGGTGGTCCCGTGCTGGAGGGGGCGACCATGAGCGAGAAGCGCCAGCATTTTCTACGGGAATACGATTGGATCCGGAAGGGATTGATGTTCGAGCCAAGGGGCCATGACATGATGAGCGGCAGTATTCTTTATCCGCCGCATGATCCCCGGAATGACGTGGCGGTGTTGTTTATCGAGACCAGCGGTTGTCTGCCCATGTGCGGGCATGGGACGATCGGGACGATCACCATTGCGATAGAAGAAGGACTTATCCAGCCGAAGATGCCCGGGCATATCCGGATGGAGGCTCCTGCCGGTCTGGTCCTCATCGACTATGTGCAGGAGGGGAAGAAGGTTCGTTCGGTGAAGCTGACGAACGTGCCGGCGTACCTGGCGGCGGAGGGGATCAAGGTGGAATGCCCTGATCTTGGGTGTCTGACGGTGGATGTTGCCTATGGCGGAAATTTCTATGCGATCGTCGATCCGCAGGAGCATTTCCAGGGGTTGGAGCGGTATTCAGCGGATCAGCTGATCTCCTGGAGCCGGGTCATGCGGCAACGTATCAATGCCGACCATCAATTTGTGCATCCGGATAATCCCACCATTCATAGTTGTACGCATATCCTGTGGGCGGGCAAGACCATCAGCCCGGAGGCAACGGCCCGTAATGCCGTGTTCTATGGCGACAAGGCCATCGACCGGAGTCCTTGTGGTACCGGCACCTCGGCCCGGATGGCCCAATGGTTTGCCAAGGGAAGGCTGAAAGAAGGCGATGTCTTTTTGCATGAGAGTATTATCGGATCGGTGTTCAAGGGGCGGGTGGAAAAGGTGGTCGAGGTGGCCGGCAAGCCGGCCATTGTGCCCAGCATTGAGGGCTGGGCCAAGATCTACGGGTACAATACGATCACTATAGACCCGGAAGATGATCCTTATGCCTATGGGTTCCAGGTTTTATAGGTCGCGGCTCATCCCGAACAATCCCTTCTTTTCCCTGTTGTAGTTGCCCGGGACGGGCAAACAAAAAAAATAGCCCATCCCGGGGAACGATCTTATGTTTGTCCTTCGGACGAACCGCCGTTGGCGGTTCCTGGGTGCCGTTCGGATAATTTCCCCGGAGATCGTTTTTTTTATCCCCCGGAGGCAATAAATTCGCTCTCTTATGGATTGGAAATCGACGCGCTTAACCTACCAGCAGACCGGCTATTTTTCCCGTATCATTACGGATTACCTGGATCAGGCTGCGGAGCTGTCCCCGTTTTATAGTCATCCCGTCAGTGCGGAAGGTTTCCGGTCGGCCCTTGCCTTGCGAAAGGCCTATCCCACGGATCGTACAACGCTGGTGCAGGCTTTGGAAGAACAATATGCGGGTGTATCCGATGTCTTAACCGATGCGCCCAGGGTTCGGGAGAACATTGCGCGGTTGGGCGGGGAAGATACGTTTACGGTCTGTACGGCGCATCAGCCCGCCATCTTCACCGGTCATCTCTATTTCATCTACAAGATACTTCATACGATACGGCTCGCCGAATGGTTAAAGGAGCAGCACCCGGCAAAGCATTTTGTTCCCGTCTTTTATATGGGCAGTGAGGATGCCGACCTGGAAGAGTTGGGACATATCTTTCTTGGTGGTGAGAAGCTGAATTGGGACACGAAGCAAACCGGGGCGGTAGGGCGGATGACAACGAAGGGGCTCGAAAAGCTGTATTACCGGATAGAAGGACAGCTTTCCGTTCAGCCTTATGGCCGGGAGTTGATGACCATGCTGAAAGCTGCCTACCTGGACAGTCCGGATATTCAAACGGCTACTTTTCAATTTTTACATAAACTGTTCGCCGGATGGGGGCTGATCGTGCTGATCGCCGACAAGGCCGCATTCAAGCGGCAGATGATCGCCGTCTTTGAAGACGACCTGTTCCGTGAGGAGCCGACGCGGATCGTCAATGCCTCGGTTGCCCGGTTGGGCGAGCAGTATAAGATACAGGCCAATCCACGGCCCATCAATTTGTTTTACTTAAAGGACGACCTGCGTAACAGGATCGAACGTACGAAGGACGGGTTCGGGGTGGTGAATTCCGAGATCCGCTTCACCGAAGACGAGTTGAAGGCCGAGTTGCACGAGCATCCGGAGCGATTCAGTCCGAACGTGATCCTGCGGGGGTTGTTCCAGGAAACGATACTGCCCAATTTAGCCTTTATCGGCGGGGGTGGAGAGACGGCCTACTGGCTGGAGCTGCGGCAGCTGTTCGAGCATTACGCTATTCCCTTCCCGGTGCTGGTACTGCGCAATTCGTTTCTGCTGGTGCAGCAACATTGGATGGAGAAGCTGGGGCATGCCGGCTTTGGTATTCCCGATCTGTTCCATAGCACGGACGAACTGATGAACGAATTGGTGCTTAGGGATTCCGGCAATCGGTTGTCCCTGGAAGGAGAGATCGCCGCGGCCAATCACTATTACGAGGGGTTGAAGGCGTTGGCGAGGCCGGTGGACCCTACGCTGGAACAGCATGTCACGGCTTTACAGGCGCGTGCGCTGGAACCGATAAAGTCGCTTGAGAAGAAGCTGCTCAAGGCCGAGAAGCGGCGTTTCGGAGATCAGCGGCGACAGGTGGCGGCGCTGAAGGCGGCGTTGTTCCCGCAAGACAATCTACAGGAAAGGGTCGATAATATTTTGCCCTGGTATGCGATGTATGGCCCCGGCTTTATCCGGGAATTATACCGGCAGTCCCCCGTGCTGGAACAGGAATTTGTGGTGCTGACGGAATCATAGGTAATCCACTTTTTTTATGGCGCCGCGTTCGTCGAGCGTATAGCTCCGGGGGACACCTGTCGGGAGGTCGACATTGGCGATGTCTTGCTCGCTGATCCCCTCGAGGTACATTACCAGTGACCGCAGGCTATTACCATGGGCTACCACGAGGATATTTTCCTGCTTTTCCAGCAGGGGTGCTATGGCGGCCTGATAATAGGGGATGACCCTTGCCGCGGTATCGGCGAGGCTTTCGCCGCCCGGCGGGCGGATGGAATAGCTGCGTCGCCATATGCTCACCTGTTCCTGGCCGTACTGTTTTGTCACTTCCGTTTTATTGAGTCCCTGTAACTGACCATAGTTCCTTTCGTTCAGGGCCAGGTTACGGGTGACCGGCAGCTGCTGCTGGTGTGCTGTTTCCAGGATGATCGACAGCGTATCGATGGCGCGTTGCAACACGGAGGTGAAGGCGTGTGAAAAAGGGATATCCCTGAGTTTTACACCGGCGGCGCGGGCCTCTTCGCGGCCCTGTGCGGTGAGGGGGATGTCGGTCTCTCCGGTAAAGCGGTTCTCCAGGTTCCAGGTGGATTGTCCATGCCGGACGAGGACCAATATGGGCATAGGCGGTCATTTGCTCAAAGATAAGCGATTGATGACGATAGGTCATTCCTGCGGCTCTTCGCCGGTGAGCAGCAGGATGGGCCATGCGTCGTCTTCCGTGACCCAAGTCAGGGTCGATCCACTGGTGGAGAAGCCGGTGCCGGTGTACACATCTTTCCACCGGGTGGGCGCGTCCGGCGGAAGGCTAAGGCATCTTCTGGTGACCTGTGGCGAACCGTAGCAGATGAGGGGTATGGCGATCAGCGCCCATTGATCCTCGTGGCGGCGACAATAGGAAAGGATAGGGCCGTGTGTTGGCACGGGGATGTAATCGCCCTCGGCAAACAAACGGGGAAAGCGGCTGCGGCATTCCAGGGTGCGCCAGAGCGTGAACAATTTTTCGGCGCCGGCGGCCTGGTGGCTGCGGATGAAGTCAAATAAATTATCGGAATTACGGGCGGCGGTTTTGATCTGCTGAAGCAGGTTAGCGCGTTGGATGAAGTCGACGGGGCGCCGGTTATCGGGGTCAACGAAGCTGGTTTCCCACAATTCCGAGCCCTGGTAGATGTCTGGGATACCCGGTGCCGTTAATTTCAGCAGCGCCAGGGAAAGGCTGTAGGCGGCGGAGCGGCGGATGATGGAATGGGAGAAGGGTATAAAGGTTGAAAGGAAGGGCGAATTGTCCCGGAGGAGGGCGGTTGCGAAGTCCTGGCACTGTTGCTCGTATGCCAGGTCAGGTTTTTCGTAGTGGGTCTCGGTGTTGGCCTCGCGCAGGGCCTTGGTAAGGTAGCCTGCAAACCGCTGACGGAATTCGTTGGTGACAAAACTATCCTCGGGGAAACCGCCGAGCAGAGCCTGGTAGATAAGGTATTCGTCGTTGGCCGATGGCGCCCGGCGGCCGCCGGTGGTGGCTGTATGTGCCTGGTTGATCTCGTACCAGTGGCTGACGGCGTCTATCCATTCTGATGGATTGGCGCTCAGGGTGGAGAGGCGCATGCGGCTGTCCTCGCCTCTTTTTGTATCGTGGGTGGAGGTGGCGTTCAGGGCATAGCGTTGATGGATCTGGCGGTCCTGCATTTTGCGATGGAAGTCACCGGCGTCGATGCCGGCGATGCGGGGCGTATCGCCTACTTCGCAATGGGCGATGTAGGGGTTATAGCTGTAAAAGGTCGTGTCTTCAATTCCCTTCGCTGCAAGCGGACCGGTGAACTGCATGAGTCGCGTGAGAAAGGGGAGGGAGGGGTTGGCGGTGGCTTCGGGGTTGGGGAGCAAGGTTGCGAAGAAGGCGAACTCGGGTATCCCGTCGGGGTGTCGATCGCGTGCACGTGCAATGGAGGTCCTGAAGACGGGGCCGTCGGCTGCTGAGCCGCCGTTCTCGTCGGGGTAGGCGCGGTATACGGGGAAGGACGCCATCCATACTGCCAGGGATTGTTTGAGCCGGTCTTTGTCGAAGGTGGCTGTCTGCGGCAGGTGCAGGAGCAGGTCGACAAGGTTATCCAACTCACCTGCCATGCAGCGGTGGAGGAAGCCGAGTTTCTTTTCGAAGACGAGGTCGTCGTATGTGGGGAGTCCTGTTATTTGTTGCGAATAAAAGGCCAGCAGCTCGCGGCTGCCGTCGGCGTCTGTGAGGAGTTGGCCGGCTGCCGCCAGGAAATCGTAGCCGGTGCTCCCTGCGACCGGCCAGTCGGCGGGCATGGTTTCCTGCTGCGAGAGAATCTTTTCGGCGATGATATAGCACTCCTTGCCAAACAATCGTGTCAGGTGTTGCAGGTATTGTTTTGGTGCGGCCAGGCCGTCGATATGGTCTACCCGGAGTCCGTTGATCCGGCCTTCACGGTACCAGCGATGGATAGTGGTGTGGTAGGCTGTGAAGACCGATGGTTTTTCCATGGCCAGGCAGATCAGGCTGTTGACGGCGAAGAAGCGGCGATAGTTGATGTGTGTAGCGGCCAGTGTCGCGTGGGTAAGCGCATAATGCTGGTTTTGCAGCAAAGTTTGGAGCAGGTTAATGTGTTTGTTGACAAAGGCCGTGCGTGCCGTCACAAAAGCCGTCCAGCCGGATGTGGCTGACAATTGGCGCAGGCATTTTTGTTTTGTGGTTGTCCAGGTGTCCGGGTCGGCGGGGATGGCTTTTTCGAAGCTGTCGAGGATGGACAACAGGCCGGTGGGATAGCCGTCGGCCAGGGTGCAGATCCAGCGATACAGCTGGGCAGCCACGGGATATTCCTGATCGATGTAACGGATCACGAAGCCTGTGGGCGTGAAATGCAGGCTGAGCTCGGCTTTTTGCAGGCATTCGATGAGTGTGGACCCCAGGAAAGGCGCCATCAGCCTGGTCCCGAGCAACGGTGTCGGATGATCGGTGATAATATCAAAATACGCATAGTAGCGCGATTCCCGGCCGCGTTCCAGGACGTCGGAGAGCCAGGGGTTGCTGCTGTGCCAGGCCATGTGATTGGGGACGATATCCTGCAGCCAGTCCATTCCATACCTGCGGAGGTGTGTGGATACCTGCTGCCAGTCTTCTTCGGTGCCGATCTCGGGGTTCAGGGTGAGTGGATCGGTGGTGTCGTAACCATGCGTGCTACCTTTCGCGGCGGTAGTGACGGGTGAGGCGTAGATGGTAGAGATGCCCAGTTCGTGGAGATAGTCCAGGATACTTCTGAGGTGCCGCAGGGTGAACTGACTGTTTAGTTGAATGCGATATGTACAGCTGGGGATAAGCATAGGGTTTATTTAATCGTTCTTTTCGAAGACCACGACGGAATGGGCGGCGATATCGATGGGATGTCCTGGCGCTATGTCCGTCGCCGACAGTGATCCGGGGCCGCCCCATTGTGTCCCGGCTGAATCAAATACCCTGTGCAGGTGTTTCCAGGTAATGTTCTGGAGAGCAACCGGCTGATCGCCAAAGTGCAGCCAGATGAAGAGGTGGTCGTTTAGTATTTTTCTTTCGATGGGCAGGGTTTCACCCGTGGCGGTGTGGACGGTCATGGTATCGCGGGTGCGGCCCTGGAGGGCCGGCCGGGTCTGTCGGAAACGGATAAGCGCCGTATAGAAGCGCAGCAAGGTCGCGCCGGGTTCTTCGATCTGCCAGGACAAAACGGAGCTGTTGAAAGTTGTTTCGGATTGGGGGTCGGGGAGTGGAACCGCGAAATGGTTGAATTCCCGGGCGCGGCCTTCGCGGACGGCTTCGATCAGGGCGGGGTCGCTTAAGCTGACGAAAAATTGAAAGGGGTTTTGTTCGCCGTATTCTTCTCCCATGAACAGCAAGGGCACGTAGGGTGACAACAGGACGGTGGCCGCCGCAAGTTTTTGTTGTTCGAAGTCAAGATCGGTGCCTAGGCGGGTGCCGCGGGGGCGGTTGCCGATTTGGTCGTGGTTCTGTGAGAAGACGACGAACTGGTCATAAGGATTGTTGTCTGCCTGGCCGCCAAAATGACGATGGCGGTGTTTCGACAAACCGCCGTTATAGACATAGGTGTTGCGGAAGGCTTTTTCGAGATGGGCGATCCCGCCAAAATCTTCATAGTAGCCGCTGGTGTCACCCGTCAGTACGGTGCGCAGGGCGTGGTGGAACTCGTCGATCCACTGGCCGTCGAGCCCATAACCTCCTTTTGCAGGCGGGTTGATATAGCGGGGATCGTTGAGGTCTATTTCGGCAATGAGGGTCTTTTTCGAGTCGCAGCGCTGGCCGATCTCCGTCGCCAGTTCTTTTAGCTGCTGGATAAAGGGGACGGCGCTGCGGTCGAAAATGGCGTGAACGGCATCCAGGCGAAGGGCGTCGACGTGGAGGTCTTCCAGCCAGAAGGCGGCGTTTTGGAGGAAGAAATTTCGGGTGCCGTCGGACCAGGCTCCGTCGAAGTTGAGGGCTTTGCCCCAGGGGGTCTTGTAATGATCAGTGAAATAGGGTGCATATTCCGGAAGGTAATTGCCTTCCGGTCCGAGATGGTTGTAGACGGCATCTACGATGATGGCGATACCCATGGCGTGGGCGGCGTGCACGAGTCGCCGGAAGCCGGCGATGCCGCCATAGTTGTGCTGGATGGCGAATGGGAAAACACCGTCATAACCCCAGTTGCGATCGCCTGGGAACTGTCCCAGGGGCATGAGCTCGATGCTGTTGATGCCCAGGTCGTGGAGGTAGCCGAGGCGCCGGATGATACCGTCGAAATCATGGGTGGGGGAAAAAGTCCCGGTGTGAAGCTCGTAGATGATTGTGTTGCTCAGCGGCAGGCCCTTCCAGCCGGTATCATCCCAATTGAAGGCGTGGATGTTCACGACCATCGACGGGGCATGAACGCCTTCGGGCTGGCTCAGGGAGGCAGGATCGGGAAGTATCTCCGGTTTTCCATCGAGGCGATAGCCGTAGCGGGTGCCGGGTGTAGCGGCAAGGGTTGTCCGCCAATAACCGTCGTCGTCTTTTTGCATGGCGTGTATGGACTCAGCCGGTGTAGTCATTACGAGCTCAACGCGATCGCGAAGCGGGGCCCAGACGATGAATTCGGTGGACTGGTCGTGGGAACAGGCGCCGATCTTTTGCAGAGATGTCATCACGGGTAAGAAGAGACAAAACCGGTGCCATGGGATATGAGCAGGTTTTTCCCCAATGGGAACTTGGTTATTGTTTGTCCTTTTTCCTAAAGAAACCGCGGAGCAGCCAGTTGTGTTGGATGGCTTCGAGGTCTTCGCTGAGTTCCTGGCTGCTGACGCGGAGATTTTTCAGGGTGCGTTGGAGGTTGTCTGCGGCCTCTTCGTCGTGGAGGAGGGTGCCTACGGGGGAGTTTTTGTCGTTCAGGCTGGCACCGGCAGTGCGCAGGGAGTTGCTGAACTCGTGGACCTGTCCCGCTGCCTGGTTCAGTTTGTCGATAGCGCCTTTGAGGTGGTTGAAAACGGTGGTATCGCTGGCGAGTTGGCTGGCGAGGCCGCCGGGTTCTTTGAGGCGTTTAGAGAAGTCCTCAAGATTGGCGACCATGGCCTCGCTGCCGGCGGTTGCGTTTCTGAGGTTGTCGATGGATGTCCGCAAGTGATCGGCGATGGCGGGGTCATTGATGAGTTGACCGAGGGTCCCCTGGCTCTCGGTGAGCCGGCGGCTGATGGTCTTGAGGTTGCCGGTGATCTCCAGGAGGTTGCTGTTGCTGGCCTGGAGGGTGGTCATGAGTTCCTGGGTGCCGGCGAGGTGTTCGCTTTGGAGGCTGTCATTATCGGCCACGATCGGGGCGCTTTCGCTGCCGCCATCTATGACGACTATCTTATTGCCAACGAGTCCGTCGGTGGTGATGCGGGCTTTGGAGTCTTTGCGGATATGGGGTTGTGCTTGATTTTCGACGTTCAGCACTACGAGGACCTGGGAATTGCCATAGAAGTTGATGGACTTCACGGTACCCACCTTCATCCCCGAGAGCCAGATATTGTTACCCGGCTGAAGGCCCTGAACATTATCAAAGATGATATGCAGCCGGATAGACTTTACAAAGGCCTTGTGCTGGCCGCCGATCGTAAATACGGCGATGATCAGGATAGCCAGCCCGATGGAGATAAAGACCCCTACTGCGATTCGTTTCCCTGCGTTGTTCTCATTCATGCCTTTGTAATAAAGTTATAGGTATAAAAATGCTGTATCCGCGGGTCCGCGCTCTCAAATACTTCGTCGAAACTGCCTTGCCGCAGGAAGCAGCCTTCGGACAACATGATCACGCGATCTCCTGTGGATCTCGCGCAGGTCAGGTCATGGGTGATGATGACCGCGCTGGTATTGTAACGTTGCTGGACTTCGCGGATAAGGTCGTTGATCTCTACGCTGGTCACGGGATCGAGGCCGGCAGTAGGTTCGTCGTAGAGCATGATCTCGGGATGGAGAATCAGGGTACGGGCGATACCGATGCGTTTTTTTTGTCCACCGGAAAGTTCGGATGGCATCTGGTTGAGGGACTGGGAGAGGCCTACGTCGTCGAGGACCTGGACGACGGCCTCGTCGATCTCTTTGCGCGTCAATTCTCTTTTGTTTCGGACCAGGGGGAATTCCAGGTTGGCGCGGACGTTCATGCTGTCGTAGAGGGCGCTGCTCTGGAAGGAAAAACCGATCTTGCTCCGAAGGGCGCGCAACTCGCGGGGGCCGAGGCTGTCGATCTCGCTTCCGAGTACGCGCACGCTGCCCTGGTCGGGCCGGAGCAGTCCGGCGATGATCTTGATGAGTACGGATTTACCGCTGCCGCTGCGACCAAGGACGACGACGTTCTCTCCTTTGAAGACGTCCAGGTCCACTCCTTTCAGCACTTGCAGGTCGCCAAAAGCCTTGCGGACACCGCGCAATTCGATAACGGCGGTGCCGCGGTCGATCTCGGCGGGAGCTTTTTTAGCGGTGATTTCCGGTGTTGGGGCAGCCATTTTATTTGAGATAATTGTTAACTAAAGTAACGATCAGCATTTCTTCGACGAAGATGAGGAACATCGAGACGACGACGGAGGTATTGGCTGCGCGGCCTACGCCAACGGTTCCGTTCTCCGCGTAAAAACCGTTGAAGCAGCCCGCGAACCCGATGGTGAAGCCGTAGACGGCGGATTTAAATACCAGGACACCGATGTCCACGAAGCTGATGCGGACGAAGGCGGCCTGAAAGAAAGAGGTGAAGCTCGTCTGTTCGTTGTTGTACACATTCACGAATGCGCCCAGCATCCCGACCAGGCCCATATAGGTGGCCAATACAGGAACGATGCAGGTAGTGGCAAGGATGCGGCTGACAACCAGGAATTTGAACGGGTTGGTGGAGGAGACCTCCATCGCTTCGATCTGCTCGGTGACTTTCATCGAGCCCAGTTCTGCTCCGATATTGGAGCCAACCTTTCCTGCCACGATGAGTGCCGTCACCAATGGAGCAAGCGCCCGGACGATGGCGATGGCCATTAAGGAAGGCAGCCAGGAAGTGGCGCCGAATTCGGCCAGGGAGGAGCGGGACTGTTTGGTGAAGACCAGGCCGGTGATAAAACCGGTGAGGGTGATGATGCTGAGCGAACGGATGCCCACTTCGAAGAATTGGTTCATCACTTCCTTGTATTCGTAGGGTGGGATGAAAGCCTCCTTAAAAAAGCGGAGGAAGAATTGGTAGATATCATACATGCGCAGAAAAAAGGCCTTCATTACTTTATAGGGGCGAATTTGGTGCCAGTCGGTTTTGTGGTTGTTTTTCCACATTCAAAAGATAAGGAAGATTCTTCTCCCCGATTTTTTTTGCCGGTAGGGATGGCCACCCGCCGGTTTTAACCCTGGGGTCTGTCGGATGTGGCTGATTGGCAGCGAATTGCGACCCTTTACCCCGGCTTGGAATTGTCCCAAAAAGGCCAGGTTTTTCCCGTAATGGGACAGCGTGGCGGAACCGCATACGTATATACCCTTAACAAACAGTCTGTTATTTTCTGGTATACGGTTGGCACCTCTACTTGTGTCACACAATCCGTTATTTATGAAATCTCTTGTCAACCCCTTGTCTAAAACTGTGTTGTTGCCGGTGCTTATGTTATTGACTTTTACTGCGTTGCGGGCCAATTCCGGAGACGATCATGAGGATGCCCTGAGGAATGGATCGGCTTCAACCGTCAATACAGCTACTGCGGCCGAGGCGAAGGCAGCGGCATTGAAGGCTGAGATGCGCATGGTGAAAGCCAATGCCGCCTTTATGTATGCTGAAATGGACCTTGCAGATTCCGGTTTGAGCCATGCCGCGTTCCAATCAGCTTTTATCGGCTATTATAAACTCAAGAAAAAGGGCCTGCTCCGCAGGACGAATATCCTGTCTATCTGCGATTTCAGTCAGTCATCCAGCCAGCAGCGGCTGTATGTGATCGATGTCAGGAACCGCCGGGTCCTTTACAGGACCTATGTTGCGCATGGCATCAATTCCGGTGAAGAATATGCGTCTTCTTTCTCCAATAGGATGGAATCCTGTAAGAGCAGCCTGGGGTTTTATATCACTTCGGGTGTTTACACTGGCGTAAATGGTCTTTCACTGCGGATAGACGGCGTTGACAAAGGGTTCAATGACAATGCGCGCAAACGAAGCATTGTGATCCACGGCGCTAATTATGTGAGTCTTAGGGTGCTGCATAAGTACGGTGTGATGGGGACCACGTTTGGATGTCCGGCCATACCGACGGAGATGACGACGCAGATCATCCCGGTTGTCAAGCATGGGTCTTGTTTCTTTATCTACTACCCGTCCAGGAAATACCTCTCGCAGTCGACGATATTAAATAGCTAGTTTTTATGTTGAATGGATAAATGCTGCCGCTCCTCCTGGAGCGGCTTTTTTTTGTAAATTTGGGAATGTCGCTTTCCATTCCAACCACGCTTACTCAGGCGCCCGCGAGGGTGAGGTCCCGGGCCTTTGCGGGCCGCGGCGCTATTCCGGTCTATATTTATGCGGTGGCCCTGGCTTCCCTGCTTACGATGGTGGGGATCCTTTGGGATATTTCCTGGCATCGGACGATCGGCCGGGATAAGTTCCTTTCCCCGCCGCATATCCTCATCTACCTTGGCGCCATTTTCGCGGGGTTGTTCTCGGGGCTGCAAGTGTTGTACAACTCTTTTTTTCGTAAGGAGGCCTCGCAGGCTACTGCCATTCGGGTGTGGGGCATCTTTTACAGTTCGCTGGGCGGCCTCTTCTGTATCTGGGGCGCCATTGCGATGCTGACCTCGGCGCCTTTCGATGACTGGTGGCATAGCGCGTATGGTCTGGATGTCAAGATCCTCAGTCCGCCGCACACTTTATTGGCCATGGGGATGATCTGCCTGCAGTTCGGGGCCTGTGTAAGTATCTGCAAATATTTGAACACGGGCATAGGGAACCGTATGATCTTGCAAACCTTATTCGTCGTGGGCGCCTGCAGCCTGCTTTGTATGGTCTACACCCTCTTCACCGATTTTCTTCAGATCCGGGGCCAACGCGGCGGCACTTTCTATGTCGTTGCGGCGGCAGCCAGTCTGCTCTTGTTACCGGCCTTTGGTGTCGCACTTCGGATGCGGTGGGGCATCACAGCCGTTACGGCTGGCTATTTCCTGTTGGTGGCGATCTCCAATTGGGTGTTGCAGCTTTTTCCTGCCGAGCCAAAGCTGGGGCCGATCCTGACGCATCTCACCCATTTTCAACCGGCGCATTTTCCGGCGCTTGTCTTTATCCCGGCCATTGCCATGGATTGGGTGCTGCAACACGCCAAAGCAAACGATTGGGGTAAAGCCTTTTTGTTAAGCCTGTGCTTTGTAGCCTTGTTGGCGGCTGTGCAATATCCATTGAGCGGGTTTTTGGTGGAGTCGCCGGGCGCCCGCAATTGGTTCTTTGGCGCGGAGACCTGGTACTATGGCGCGCCCCCCGATGGGCCTTTCCGGTACCGCTTCCGGCCGGATGATATCGCACCGCTACCGAACCTGCTCACGGGGTTAGGGATTGCCGTGGTGATTGGTTGGCTATTCGCCAGAATAAGTCTCCGCTGGGGGCAGTGGATGTTACACATTCAACGATAATTCTCGGCTATGCGAAAAATAGGTTGGCTGCTGGTATTGCTGGCAGGTATAAGCGGTCCATTGTATGCCCATGTGGGTAGTCCAGATGTGGCATTGGAAGGGGCTGCGGGTCCTTACCGGTTGCTCGTAAGCGTGAAACCGCCGGATGTCATTCCCGGAACGGCGCAGGTCACTGTCTTTCTGCTCAATGGCGGTCCGGTGACGGTAACGGCCCAGCCGATCTATTTTTATTCGGGTCGTACCGGGGCGCCTTCCGCCGATGCATTGCAACCAGTGGCGGGGCAACCTGGTCAATATAAAGGCATTGTCTGGCTGATGACCGATGGTTCATCCAGCATCCTGTTGCATATCAGCGGAGCACTGGGAAGCGGCGAGCTCGTCGCGCCGGTGATGGCGGTTTCCACGGCGCAGAAAAAGTTGCCGTCGGGGACGGTGTACGTGCTGATCGGGTTGGGGATCCTGCTTTTTGGATTGATGTTGACGATCATTGGCAGCAGTGTGGCAGAGGGTCTGCTGCCGAGGGGAGAGGCGTTGTCCGGTGCGCGACGCCGGGCCAAGCGGGTGGCCATCGTGGTGGCGGCGCTTTTTTGTACGGGCATTGTATATGGTGGCAATGCCTGGTGGCAAACCTGGGCCGGGCGATATCGGCAATTTATGTACAAGCCGATGCATGCCAGCTACGTTTTAACACAAGACAGCGGTGTCAATGAGCTCTCTATCCGGATCGATACGAATCATGCGCAACGCGGCGCCTGGCTGCCTTTTGTGATCCCCGATCATGGGAAGCTGATGCATCTTTTTGTGGTACGCATACCGGCCATGGATGCGTTTGCGCATTTACACCCGGTGAGGGTAGATACCGCTATTTTCCGGACGGTGCTTCCACCGCTGCCCAAGGGGCGTTACCTGGCTTTTGCTGATATAGTCAATCTCTCCGGTTTTGCCGAGACGCTCAAGGACACCTTTGAGATCGGCGAAAATCTGACCGACAGCCTCCACAAGTTGGACCCTGATGACGCTTATGCCTATGCGCTGCCGGCGGCTGCCGCCTATCAGGGCGACGGTCCGACGCCGGGGAGCGACGAATTCATCGTTTGCGGGAGGGAGGGGAAGGGGGTGCGGATGAAAGATGGGTCGACAATGGTTGCAGAAGGGCCGGGAGGTGAGGATTTTGAGGCGGGGCAACTGTATGACCTTCATTTTGCGGTATACGATCCGCAGGGGAAGCCGGCGGCGCTAGAGCCCTACCTGGGGATGCTGGCACATGCCGCTATCATCAAGGATGACGGCAGTACTTATGTTCACCTACATCCGGTCGGAACAATTTCGGTGGCGGCGCAGGAGGGGATGTTGAAGCGAATGGGGCAGTCGGAGAACCAATACCGCCTGCCGGAGGCCGGGGTATTCTACGACAGCGTTGAGCGGCTAGCCGCTCGTCTGCGGGCTATGCCTATGGACGACAGGGAATTGCTGCTAATGCGGGAGATGAAGATGCCCGCGGACAGCGCTATGAATATGGGCAATATGGTGAGCTTTCCCTATACTTTTCCGCAGCCCGGGGTCTACCGCATTTGGGTGGAGGTGCGGCGGAATGGCCAGGTGCTGACGGCGGCTTTTGACCGGGTGGTGAGATAGATGCTGCGCTCAATCCAGGATAGCCGTGTCGATTATCCGCAACTGCAGTTTACCCGCCAGCATTTTTACTCCAGTGAACATAATGAAGATCTGGCCGGTGTTGGCCAGACGAAGGACGGCGAGCGAATAGTTCTCCATAGTCATGGCTGACAGGTCCAGGGTGGCGCTATCGGATCGTGCAGGCAGGGAATTAGTCTCATATTCGTATTGATACCCTCTTACCGGGCCAAAAATGCCTTCGGTGTTCTTACGTTTTGACTCTTTATGAAAAGTGAGCGTCTTTTCTCCAAATTGCGCCGTATTGCCCTCACCATCCGATCCTGCAGGATAGTTTGTTCGGGAGTCAACGACTTGGTGTAGGAGGGGACGAAAGTATGTACGAGATGTTTGCCGGGTGGCAGCCATTGCGGCAGATCGGCGACGGCGCTGTCTGCGGATGTTTGCGATTGGGCGAAAGGGGCAAGGGAGGCAAGCAGGACACAAAGGGATAAGAGTCGTTTCATGGGGCCAAAATAGGCATTATACATCAAATTATTAAACCCCTCCGATCCGTGGCCGAGGGGCGTCAGGAGAATTTTATCTTGTCCCACAACTTGTCGGCGACCACACGTGCGAGTACCTGTTCGCGGTAATTCCGACTGATCGGGATGCGGTGGGATTGGATGAGGATCTCGTTTCCCTCGATGCCTTCGATCTTATCGATGGACACGATATAGGATTTGTGGACGCGGATAAAGGAGGCGCCGTCCAGGTTCTCCTCCAGGTTCTTGAGGTAGAGGAGCGTCACGAATTTTCCTTTTTGGGTATAGATGGTGATGTAGTTCTGCATGCCTTCTGCGTAGAGGATCTGGTTGAAGTGGATCTTCTCATATTTGCTGCCGCAGCGGATAAAGAAATAATCGGCGCTGGCGGCCTTTTGCGCATTGGGGTCACCTGGCCGGTTGAGCAGCTGATAATAGTCGTAGGCTTTTTTTACCGATTTGAAGAAACGGTCGAAGGTGATCGGTTTTAACAGGTAATCCAGCACATTGAGCTGGAAACCTTCCAGTGCGTGGTTGGGGTAGGCGGTGGTAATGATGACCATGGGCGGATTTTGCACCGTTTTCAGGAAATCGAGCCCGTTCATCTTCGGCATCTGGATGTCCAGGAAGATCAGGTCGATGGGATGCTGATCGAGCAGTTTGGCCAGCTCGAGCGGGTTCCCGGCCGTGGCCACCAGCTGCAAAAAGTCGATCTCCCGCACATAGCTGGCGAGACCTTCGCGTGCCAGGGGCTCATCGTCTATGATTACGCAATTGATCATGGTCGTTTATTTTTAATTCAGGCCGTCTGCTGCATGCGGCTCGGGAAGACGATCCCCGCCAGCTGCAACTGCAGGCGCACCTGGAAGCTTTCACCGTCATTTTGGATATCCAATTGATATTGTCCAGGGTATAGCAGGTCCAGTCTCCGCTGGACGTTCTTGAGGCCGATACCGCTGTAGCGGATGAGCGCTGCAGTGCCAAAGAGCGAGACGCTGTTGGCGATAAAAAAGTCCAGCCGGTGTCCGGTTTTTTGCAGTCTGATCGTTATCCAATTTACTTTGTCGGAATCGCGGGAGACGTGTTTGAAGGCGTTCTCCACAAAGGTCATCAGCATGAATGGGGCGATCGCCGACTGGTCGTTGTCCTGGCGTTCGATCTCCAGCGTCAGCTGGAGGTTGCTGTTCTGGCGGAGTTTTTCGAGACCGATAAAATTTTCCAGGTAGGCGATCTCGCTGGTCAGGGCGATGCGTTCGTCGTTGCATTCGTACAACTGGTAGCGCAGGAGCTCGGAGAATTTGGCCAGGGATGCGGACGCCATATCAGGATTCTTATGGATCAGGAAGAAGATGGAGTTGATGGTATTGAAAAGAAAGTGCGGGTTGAACTGGTAGCGAAGAAAATTCAGCTCTGTCTCCAGTTTTTCTTTTTCCAGGAGTTGGTGGCGGTGTTTGCTTTGCAGCCAGCTTTTTGTCAGTTTGATGCTCATCGCCAGGGTCGTGCTGGCGAGGGTGGTCAGCATGGCGTTGCTGAAAAAGGTAAACCAGCAGGCGTCTTTGCCGAAGAGTTCCCGGGTCGTGCTATGGGCGAGGAAGGCGGCGAAATAGTAGACGGGGACGATGACCAGGGAGGCGGCGGCGACCGTCAGCATGACGAAAAGGGTGTACAAAAAATACTTGCTCTTTTCGAGGTAGCGGGGGATCAGGAAGTAGAGATTAAAATATGCAGCCATGGCCTGGACCAGGACATACACGAGGTATTTGACGGTGAAGGGGAAGTAGAACAGGTCATGAGCCGCCTTGACGGGGTTGCCGACCATAATCACCCATGTCAAATAGTTGTAGACGAGCCAAAACGGAAGGTGGTAAAGCTTATAGCGGATAAGCCAGTGGCGGGTATCGTGACCGATGGTCATCTGACTAAGGTAGACCAATTTCCAGGCTTTTTTCCTGCCGCTATACGAACTACGGCAAATAAATGACGAGCTGCAAGCCCGCGTATATGACCGGGAATGGGGGCTGCAAAATTTTTTTGAAGCCTCTATTTATTTCGCTAATTTACGGGTGCTTATCGATGGCCATAAATGGAGTTGGTTCAATGTCCTGTGTACGCCCACCACATTTATGATTAACAAAGATCAAATAATCGCATTCTTCAGCAAGTCGAAGGTCATATTTGCGACGATAGCAGCCGTTGTCACCTTCTCTATTACACTCTACAATCAATTCAAAAGCAGCAGGTCGACGGAGATCTCCGGTTCGGTTTCGTCCATAAGGACTGCTGGTGGCCCGGTGGATGCGGTCGTCCAGATCAGCAGTCCCATTTCCATGCAAACAGAGACCGACAATCGCGGTAGGTTCAAATTCAAGATAGAGAACCTGCAAACGGACACCTTCCTGCTGATCGTGCGGAACAAAAGGACCAATACTGTCATGAAGCAGAATGAATACGTGAGTGCTTCCCGTGGGCGGACGGATATCACGGTCGTTTTTGACTCCAGCATGGTAGACGGGCAGACCTATAGTGCCAGCGATACTTCGCGGCTTCGCAGGCGCCAGGGCCCCAACGTAAGAAAGTTCATCCAGGGGGTTACGGGGTTGTTCCATTGATCCATATTTTACATCGCTCCCAATTGATGCAGGTATTTCTCCGATGGTAGCCGTGATCGAAGGCCGTTATTTTATTCCTGAAGATCAGACCTGCGAATAGCTTGTGGGGGTCAGGAAGGTCCGCACTATTTTGGAGATCAGCAGGGCATCCGAATATTCGGGTAAGGCGCTGATCCTTTTCCAGTCGGGGTCGCTGCCAAAGGCTTTCCAGTGGGCGTCGTGGGCGTCCATGTTATCGAAGCAAAGCATATAGGTCAGGTTGGGCTGCCGGCCACCGATCATGGTCTCGCCGAAGAAGACGGGGCGGGCGCCTACTTTTTTGAAGATATCGATCTCGCCTGCGTTGTTGAACATGTCGATCTTTTTCTGGCCGGCGGATTCGGAAGGGCTCTCATAGCGGCGCAATTCGAATATGCGTTCCTTTTTCTCCGGCGGCTCCATGGTGGGCATGTGGGCAAAGGCCCGGAGCAGGGAGCTTTCCATGCGGTCGTAAGCCGGGTTTGCCGGCGGGGCGTTCAGGTAGGACGCGCCTGCGCTGGCGTATACGGTATCCCGGGCGAGTTTTTCCGCGGTTGCCGGTAGTGCTTCGGGCGAAGGATAGGGGACCAGGAGAAAGAGGCTGGCCGTTCCCTGAGGCTGCAGCTCCGAGAAGACGCCGACGTTGTCGATGCCGGCCCGGTTCAATGCCGGGACGAGCGCCTGCTGTACAAAGGTGTCGGTGAGCTGTCGCTGGCTATCGTTAGCGAACAACCAGGTGCGAAGCTCGTACCATTGTTGGGTCTTACCCCGGTTGTTCCCGGCGGCGGCAATAACGGGTAAGTTTCCGAGCGCAGCACCCGAGACCATGGCCGATCGTACGAAATGGCGTCTGTTCATTTGCGGCCAAAGGTATCACTTCTGGAACATTCGACCGAAAGGACTGACATTGGATGCCTCCGTATAACCCGAAGGGATCTCGAAATCAGAGGCCGGGAAGGTCTTTCGGGTTGCTTTGGTCAGCACCATGTCCAGGGAATAAGCTGCCGAATGCACGTTTACCCTTACAAAGAAACCGCCGCAACCTGCCTGCTCGAGGGCCTTCATCATCAGCGGGGTTACGTGTTGTGAAACGAACATTTTTTCAATGGCGGCGAAACCCGGCACGTCGGCGCTGGTCCAGATATCCTCCACAATCGTCGTTTTACTGTTGGCAATCGTAATAGATAATTTCGAGTGTATACAGCTGTATCCCGCCACCGTTTCGTTGCCGATCTTGGTGACCTGGTAGGTCGAGCCATCCGGACGATTGATCGCCGCGGTGTCGATTATGTGAAGTCGGTAAGTCTTGGCGTCTTCGTCGAGCCAAAGGCTATACCGGGGCATACCCGCATGACCCAGTAGTTCGGTCCTGCCACCGAAGATACCCATATCTGTGCGGGTATTATGCCCATCGGTAATAGCCATGGACATGGTGTCCTTATAAACAGAGTCTTTATTTCCTCTTTTTAGATCATATGTGTCGAGATATTGATAAAAATAGCCGCTGCCTCCCGTGGCTGTCTTAAATCCCTGGATCGC
>Ga0302325_10001062_pt1 | contig 72052 bp, 64 predicted proteins | sample Palsa_T0_2_FD_201948 | JGI IMG/M metagenome (GOLD analysis project Ga0302325, IMG submission 201948) | Peat permafrost microbial communities from Stordalen Mire near Abisko, Sweden - Palsa_T0_2 | ecosystem: Environmental > Terrestrial > Soil > Palsa > Peat permafrost | place: Sweden: Abisko...
CGAGGGCCGGGCCGCCGGCGCCGGCCGGAAGCCGAGGGCCGGGCCGCCGGCGCCGGCCGGAAGCCGAGGGCCAGGCCGCCGGCGCCGGCCGGAAGCCGAGAGCGGGGCCGCCGGCGCCGGCCGGAAGCCGAGAGCGGGGCCGCCGGCGCCGACTAGTCGGCAGGCCGGGCCGCCGCCACCACCCGGGCCGCGACCTCGTCCTCGGTCCCCCCTCCGTCGACGACGCGCCACCGGAGGGGGTCGGCCGCGGCCAGCGCCGCGTAGCCCTCGTCGACCTTGGTGAAAAAGGCGGTCCCCTCGCCTTCCATCCGGTCGATGCCCTGGTCCCGCCGCGCCAGGCGGCCGGCGACGACCGCCCCGCTGGTCCGGAGCAGCACCACCCGATCGGGCTCCACGCCGGCGCTGGCCCAGGCCGACAACCGCGCCAATTGGGCGGGGTCCAGCCCCCGCCCGTAGCCCTGATAGGCGACCGTGCTGCCACTGAACCGATCGCACACCACGTCCCGCCCCGCCTCCAAGGCAGGCGCAATGACCTCGGCGACATGCTGGGCCCGAGCCGCCAGCAACAGCAGTGTCTCGGCGCGCGGGTCGAGACCGACGAGGCCGGGGTCGAGGATGAGGGCGCGGATGCGTTCACCCGTGACCGTGCCACCGGGCTCGCGGGTCAGCACCGCCCCCAGGGCCGAAGCCAGGCGCGCCGCCTGGGTGGACTTACCCGTGCCCTCGCCTCCCTCGAGGGCGATCAGCCGGCCGCGGCGAGGCGTCAGTCCACCGACCGCTTCTTGGTGACGCCGGCAGCTCGACGGGCGGGGGCCCTCTTCGTGGCAGTCGCGGCCTTCTTCGTGGCGACCGCGGCTTTCTTCGTGGCAGCCGCGGCCTTCTTCGCCGTCCCGGCCACCTTCTTGGTGGTGCCGGCCGACTTGCCGGCGCCAGCCGTGCGGCGGGAGCGGGGCGGGCGGGGCCCCGCGGCCCGGCGGTCGGCGAGCAACTCGGCCGCCCGGTCGGGGGTGATGCCATCAACCGTGTCGCCTTTTCGCAGCGAGGCGTTGGTGGCCCCATCGGTAACGTATGGACCGAACCGGCCGTCCTTGAGCAGGATGGCCGCTCCCGAGGTGGGGTCAGGGCCGAGCTCGCGCAACGGTGCCGCCCCGGCGCCTCGGCCCCGACGGCCCTTCGGCTGGGCGAATATGGCCAGCGCCTCATCCAGGCCGACGGTAAAGAGTTGTTCCTCCGACTCGAGCGAACGCGAGTCCGTGCCCCGCTTGAGGTACGGGCCGTACCTCCCGTTGCTGGCCACGATCTCCTCGCCGGTCGCGGCATCGACGCCGACCACCCGGGGCAGGGACAGGACGCGCAGGGCCTCTTCCAACGTCACGGTGGCGGGGTTCATGCTGGCCAGCAAGGAGGCCGTGGCGGGCCTCCCGCCGGCGGGTCCCGGCGCCACGTCCTCCGCGGTACCCACCTGCACGTAGGGACCGAAGCGGCCGGAGCGCACCACGATCGGCAACCCCGACACCGGTTCGACGCCCAGCTCCCGCTCTGTGGATCCCGCCTCCAGTAGCTCGAGCGCCCGGGCCACGGTCAGCTCGTCAGGGGCCAGGTCCTCGGGAACCGGGGCCCGCTCGTCGTCACCCCGCTGCACGTACGGTCCGTACCGCCCCACCCTGACCATCACTCCGGAATCCGCCCCGCCGATCGGGATGGAGTTGATCTCCCGGGCGTCGATCTCGCCGAGGTGCTCCGACACCATCCGCTTGAGGCCCGGGCTCTGCTTGGGGCCTCCGGAGCCGGCCAGCCCCCCGCCATTGCCGAAATAGAACCGGGTGAGCCACGGCACCGACTCTTGACCGCCCCGGGCGATCTCATCCAGGTCCTCTTCCATCGAGGCGGTAAACCCGTAATCCACCAACTCGCCGAAGTAGCGCTCCAGCAAGCCAGTCACCGCGAAGGCGGTCCATGACGGCACCAGGGCCGTGCCCTTCTTCCACACGTAGCCGCGGCTCTCGACGGTGTCGAGGATGCTGGCATAGGTGGAAGGCCGTCCCACCCCCAGGTCCTCGAGCGCCTTGACCAGCGACGCCTCGGTATAACGGGCCGGTGGCTGGGTCGAGTGGCCCTCGGCTGCCAACTCCAGCGCGGCCAACGGGTCACCGACCGCCAAGACCGGCAGCCGCACCTCACGGTCCTCGAGTTCCGCGTCGGGGTCGTCGGTCCCTTCCACGTACGCCCGTAGGAACCCTGGAAAGGTTATGACCCGTCCACTGGTCCCGAACTCCGCGTCCTCGCCAGCGGTCGAGACACCCCCGAGTCGGATCACCACACTCTGGCCCACCGCGTCCGCCATCTGCGAGGCCACCGTTCGCATCCACACCAGCTCGTAAAGGCGGCGCTGGTCACCGTGCAGCCCGGTCTGCTCGGGGGTTCGGAACGTCTCGCCGGCGGGTCGAATGGCCTCATGCGCCTCCTGGGCGTTCTTGACCTTCTTGTCGTAGCGCCGGGGTCGGTCGGGCACGTACGGCGCGCCGTACAGAGAACGAGCGGTGGAACGGGCCGCGTTCAACGCTTCGTCCGACAACGTGGTCGAGTCCGTGCGCATGTAGGTGATGTAGCCCGCCTCGTAGAGATCCTGGGCCACGCGCATGGTGCGCGCCGCGGAGAAACGCAGCTTGCGACCGGCCTCCTGTTGCAGGGTCGAGGTCATAAATGGTGCATGGGGGGTGCGCCGCCACGGCTTCTCCTCGACGGAGCGCACTGCGAACGACGAGTCGGCCAAGCGAGCCGCCAGCCCCCGCGCCCCATCCTCGTCGAGCCGGACGGTGTCGCCGGCTTTGACTTGACCGTCCTCGCCAAAGTCCCTTCCGGTGATCAGGCGGCGACCGTCCAGCGACACGAGGGAGGCGCCGAATGGCACCGGCCCCTCTTTGTCCGGGAGGAATTCCCCGTTCAGATCCCAGAAGGAGCCGGACACGAAGCGCATCCGGGCCCGTTCCCGTTCCACGACCAGGCGGGTGGCGACCGACTGCACCCGCCCCGCGGACAGGGCGGGCATGACCTTCTTCCACAGCACCGGGCTGACCTCGTAGCCGTACAGGCGGTCGAGGATGCGGCGGGTCTCCTGGGCGTCGACCAGGCGGCGGTCGAGGTCCCGGGACTCCCGCACGGCCCGCTCGATAGCCGGCCGGGTGATCTCGTGGAAGACCATCCGCCGCACCGGGATCCGGGGCGCCAGGACCTCCAGCAGGTGCCAGGCGATCGACTCGCCCTCGCGGTCCTCGTCGGTGGCGAGGTAGAGCTCGCTGGCGTCTTTGACCATGGCCTTTAGTTTCTTGACCTGGTCCCGTTTGTCACGGGAGACGACATAGATGGGCTTGAAGTCGTTGTCGACGTCGACGCCGAGGCGGGCCCACGGCTCGCCCTTGTAGGCCGCCGGGATGTCAGCGGCGTTGCGAGGCAAATCCCGGATGTGCCCGATCGAGGATTCGACGTGGTAGTCCCCGCCGAGGAACGACGAAATGGTCTTGGCCTTGGCGGGCGATTCGACAATGACTAAGGGTTTGGGCATGACCGCTTCATATTGGGGGAATGGAGGCACCGGGCCGATGTCGGCTCCAGGCCGCAGATGGCGACACGGTATCGCCCGGTAGAGCCCAAGAGCGACGCAGGGCCCGTCTAGGCGCTGGAGACTGCGGCCAGGCTGATCATGCCGAGGTGCCCGGCAGGGCACCGTGCTGAGGGCGATGTGGTGGGTTCACTGGCTGCCGAGCCTACGACCAGTACCCGTCGCAGCGGACAGATACCATCCTTGCGCCATGGCTTCCCCCCGCGAGTTCGGCTCGATCCGCCATCTGGTCGGTCGTTTTGTCGGCTCCCTGCTGCCCGTCGGCCCGCCCCGCGGCGATGAGCTATGGGCCCGAAAGCACCTGCTCCCGGGGGAGCGGACCCTGTGGCAGCGCATGTCGGGCGCCGACCGGCGCCACGCCGTCGCAGTAGCCCGGCGAACGCTCACCGACCTCGACCAGGCGACGGGCGACCTCCCGGTGGCCCGGGAGGTCGTCGCCGCCGCCCTCCTCCACGACGTCGGCAAGATCGAGGCTGCCCTCGGCACATGGGCCCGGGCCGGGGTGACGGTCGCCGCCATGGCGGTTGGACGCGAGCACCTCATCGGTTGGTCGGGGACGACGGATTGTCGATCTGCGGGACCAGAAGTCCCAGCGACCGATCGCCGGCGTCGCCGAGGACGGTCGACAGACCGGCCCGTCTGGCGCCAGCGAATCGGCCTGTATCTCGGTCACGACCGCGTTGGCGCCGAGCTGCTCTCGGGAGTCGGTAGCGACCCCTTCACGATCGCGTGGGCCGGCGAGCACCATCGGCCCCCGGAGCGCTGGAGCGTGGATGCTCGCCTCGGTGAGGCCCTCAAGGTCGCGGACGATGATTGACCGGGTCCTCCGGCACCGGCAAGGTGTCCTCTGATGCCGGGCCTGCCGTCGCGGTCTGGTAACTCCGGTAGCGGTGGACAATGAAGACCGCGATGACGATGACCGCCGCTGCGCCGAACAGGTAGCCGGCGTCGCTGAAACCCTTCATCACCTTGTGCCAGCTGGAGCCGACTTCGTAGCCGATGAGGGCCATAGCCCCGTCCCAGATGAGGCTGCCGAGGCCGGTGAGAATCCCGAAGCGCACGAGAGGTACTTCGGCCACGCCGGCGGGTAGGGCCACGAAGTTGCGGACGACCGGCAGGAGACGCCCGCCAAAGACACCCCAGTTGCCGTGGCGGTCGTACCAGGCCTCGGCCCGGTCGAGGTCGGCGTGCGAGAGCAACAGATACTTTCCGAAGCGGTCCACGAAACCACGACCGAGAAAGCGGCCGATGATCCAGGCCAGGTAGGCGCCGACCAGCTCGCCGGAGGCGCCGACGAGGATGACGGCCGGCAGGCTGAGCGTGTGGGAATAGGCGAGGTAACCGGCATAACCGAGGGTCAACTCGGATGAGGTGGGAACGCAGCACGACTGCAGGACGCACAGCACGAAGATGGCGAGGTAGCCCGACGAGTGGACGAAGCTGGTGAAGGTGAGCAGCGCGAGCACCGGCGAATCCTAGGGGAGCCGCACCCGGCGCCCCACAAAAGCGACCGCTCGCCGACGGGAAACGCTCCGGCCGCACGGCGAAGGCACTTAGCATCGCCACATGCCCACCCCAGCGGACCGAGCCGCCCATTTCCTGGCCCTGCACCGGGGGCCCAGCCCGCTGCTGCTGGCGAACCCGTGGGACACCGGGTCGGCCAAGCTCCTGGCGGCCATCGGGTTCTCGGCGCTCGCAACGACCAGCGCCGGTTTCGCCGCCACGCTCGGCCGCCTCGACGGGTCGGTGACGCGCGACGAAGCGATCGAGCACGCCGCGTCGATCGTCGCCGCGGTCGACGTTCCGGTGTCCGCCGATCTGGAGAACTGCTTCGCCGATGATCCTGACGGCGTGGCGACGACGGTGCGGCTGGCGATCGGGGCCGGGTTGGCGGGCTGCTCCATCGAGGACTTCACCCGCCACCCGGACGACCCGATCTACGAGCTGGGCTTGGCACGCGAGCGGGTTTCCGCCGCGGCCGAGACTGCGCACGCCGGCGACGTCCATCTGGTCCTGACCGCCCGGGCGGAGAACTACCTGCACGGCCAAGTCGACCTGGACGACACCATCGCCCGGCTCCAGGCCTACCAGGAGGCCGGCGCCGACGTGCTGTACGCGCCGGGGTTGACGGTACTGGAGGACATTCGGCGCGTCGTGTCGAGCCTGGATCGTCCGGTCAACGTGCTCGCCCTCGCCGGGGCGCCGGCGGTCAGCGAGCTGGCGTCGGTCGGAGTCGCTCGCATCTCGGTGGGCTCGGCGTTCGCGTGGGTCGCTCTCGGCGCCGTGGTCGAGGCCGGTCGAGAGCTGATCGACGCCGGCACCTACGGCTTCTGGGACCTGGCGCGGACGGGCTCGGGTGCGGCGCGGCCTGCCTTCGCCTGAGCCTCCACCGGCTCCGGCACCGGGCGGCACCGGGCCCAACCCGGCGTCAGCCGCACCGGAGCGGATCAGAGGCTGATAATGAGAGTGTCGTGGACGTTCCCTGTGTGGGTGCCCCGGGTGAGCTCGGCAACGGTCCCCAGGTCCACCACCCGGGGCGTCTCGTACTGGCGACGTCCGCTGCTGCTCTCGTCGGACGGTTCGGTGGCGCTCACCGGACGCACCTCCCAGGTACCCGCCGAAGTGTACCGAATCTGGCCGGGCGGGGGCTGAAGGTAGACGCGCCATGACGGCGCCGCTCGTCGCCTGTCGGGTCCGAGACCCGCGACGCAGCCGGCGCCCGGTCTAAATTGCTCCGGGGAAGTGAGGTGACGGCGCTGAGAGTGTCCGACCAGGTCGTCTACGAGGTGATCGACGGGGAAGCGGTCGTGCTCGACCTCGAGTCGGGCCGCTACTTCCAGCTCAACGGAGTGGCCACGCGGGCTCTCGAGCTGATCCGCGAGACCGGCGACCTCCAGGCCGTCGAAGAGCAGCTCGTCCAGGAGTACGAGGTCGATCGAGCCCTGCTGGCCGCCGATCTCCGGCAGTTGGTGGACGACCTGATCGTCCGGGGCCTGCTCAACGGGGACGACCGGCCGGCGTGAGCGGGGCGACCTATCTCCTGCACGGACTGCGGGTACGGTCGGAGCTCCCCCTCGACGCGCCCAGCGGGGATGGCGACAACCGAGACATCACCGTGGCCCTCGGGCGTCCCCGTCAGGTCCCCGACCTCGGACCCGGACCGGGAGAGTTGGCGGCCGTGCGGGCCGAGGGCCGGACGTTCTCGTCGCTCCGCGCCTGTGCCGACGGGTTTGTCCTGGCCTACCCCGGCCTCCTCGAGGCGCACATCGACCCGGCGCTCTCCAGCATCGAGGTGCGAGCCGATCCCCGCGGCGACAACGGGTTGGTGCCGGTGGTGGTGGCGGGAGGAGCGATGGCGTGCGTGCTCACTCTGGCCGGCCGGCTGGTGCTGCATGCCAGCGCCGTCGAGGTCGCGGGCCGGGCGGTAGCCGTCCTCGGCGTATCGGGGGCGGGCAAGTCGGTCCTGGCCGCGGCGGCCTGCGCAGCCGGGGCCCGCCACCTCTCCGACGACGTCCTGCGAGTCGAGGCGGAGTCCGGTCGGGTCTGGTGCTTCCCGGGCGGCCGGTCGATCCGGCTGCGGCCCGATGCGGCGGGCCTGACCCGGCACGGGGGCCTGGCCACGGCGGCCTCGTCGCACTCGGCCGACGGCCGGATCTGCGTGGCGCCCCCTCCGTCTTCGGAACCCCGGCCGGAGCTGCACGCGGCGGTGGTGGCGCGTCGCACCTCGGCACCATCCAGGCTCCGCCGGCTGGAGGGGGGTCCGGCGACCGTCGCCCTGCTGAGCAACCCTCGCCTCGCCGGGCTGAGCGGCGGATACCTGGCCGGCTCCCATCTGGCCGCCTGCGCGGCGGTGAGCCGCGCCGTTCCGGTGTTCGAGGTCAGCCTGCCGTTGGAGGGCGACCCTGTCGAGGGAGCGTCTGCACTGCTCTCCGACCTGGGGCTGGCGATGTGACCGCTAGCGTCAGTGCCGACAGAGTTCCGCTGTCGAGTCTGTTCGCCTTCGCGGACTCCGACCCGGAGGTAGTGGCTGGAGTCGAGGCGGCGCTGGAGGGTTCGGCGGAATTCGCGGTGGTGTGGCGCCCGGCGGCTGGGTGGGTGGCGGCCGCGGCCCCCCTTCCCGGCTCGGTCCCCGATTCTAGAGAGGTGCGGGAGTCGGGGCTGGCCTTCGTCGAGGGGCGGGCGGCGGTGCTCGATGCCTACCCCGGGGGAGAAGGTCGGGCCGCGGTGAAGACCCTGGCCCGGGAGCGCCCTCGCCAACTGGCTTCGCTGCCCGGCGACTTCGGCCTGGTGGCGTTCGGGCCGGGCGGGGAGGCAACCGCGGTCCGATCGTGTGGCGGCCTGGTGCCTCTGCACGTCTTCGCCCGGCGGCGGCGGGCCGCGGTGGCTTCGAGGGTGGGGGACCTCGTCCGGTACCTGCCCGACGAGCCCCGCCTCGAACCCCTGGTATGGGGGATCTGGGCCGCCGGTTTCGGCCTGCGGCCATGGGACCGCAGCTTCCTGGTCGACACGGTGGCGGTGCCCGCCGGGTTCGCGGCGACCTTCTCGCCGGGCCGTCGGATCGAGCTGGTCCGCTACTTCGAACCCCGGCCGGACAGTTGGCCCCGCCGGCCAGCGACGGCGCCAACCCTCGAGCACGCCGAGCGGCTGCGAGCGGCGCTGCTGGACCGGCTCGGGACAGACCTCGACCCGGAGGGCGGAAACCTGCTCACCCTCAGCGGGGGTGTCGACTCGTCGTGCGTCGGGGCGCTGGCCGGCGGCACCCTCGGGCGGCGGCTGTCCTCCGTCTCGTTCGTGCCGCCGGAGGGCGATCCCACCAGGGAACGCGAGCTGGGCTACATCCGGTCGCTGGGCGAGCGGTTTGGTTTCGAGCGGCAGTGGATCCTGCCCCTCGACCGCGACGCTCGCTACCAGTTGGCGCTGGAGGCGCCGCGGGTGTGCGTGCCCGTGCTGCACCCCGCCCTGTGCGTGCTGCCCAGGCTGACGGCGGAGGCCGACGTGCGGGTGCTGGTGGGCGGGGAATACGCCGACGAGGTGTGCGGCTCGCTGCTCACCGTGCCGGACTGGGCCGCCGTCACCGGCCCGGCCGGGCTGGCGCGCGGCCTACCCACCGGGCCCAAGGATCTCCTGCGCTGGGCGGCCTGGAGGGTGTTGTGGCGGCTGCGCCGGCCCCGGATCTCCTGGCCGGCCCAACTGCCCGGCTTCGTGGCCCCGCTCGTGCGGGAGGAGTACCACCAGTGGCGCAGCGAGCGCCTGCGCCAGGCTTGCGAGGAACCGGCGCCGTGGCGGTTCCTCACGCTGTGGTCGGACCACGACGGCTGGCTGACCATGAACTGGGAGGTGACCAGCTCTGTCGGTGTCCGGCGATCCATCCCCTTCCGCGCCCGCCCCGTCCTGGAGCTCGCCTACGAGTGCCACCCCGCCGAGTTGGTGGGCCCCGGCACCAAGCGCCTGTTGCGGGAGGCCCTGGCCGGCGACGTACCCGCCCGTCATCTGGGCCGGAGCGACAAGGGGCACTGGACCCGCTCGGGGAGCTCGGCGCCCCAGGTTGACTGGCATACGGTCATCCCCGAGCCCTTGGACGGGGTGCTCGACCCGGCCTGGGTATCGAGGGAGCAGCTCCCGGCGCATGAGGCGGCGGCGCTGGCCAACGTGTGCATCGCTGCGTCGGGCGTGCAAGCGCGCCGGGCTCTGGCCCGGGCCCAGTGAGCGCATCGACCTCGACCCGGAGGGAGCCCGCGGTGGTGGCAGCAGCCCTGGCGATGGAGGCCCGGCTGGTGGCGGCCGCGGGCGCCCTGGCCGACGCGGGCGTGCCTGCCGTCGTCCTCAAGGGGACCCCGCTGGCCCGGCGCATCTACGGCCGGCTCGACGCCCGCGGCGTGCCGGTCGACGTGGACCTCCTGGTCCGCAGACGTGACGTCGCCCGGGCCACGGAGTCGCTGGGCGACCTTGGCTACCACGCCCGCTCGCCGCAGGAAGTGGCGGCCCGCCTGAAGGCGCATCGGGCCGTGGTCCTGGCCGGGCCGGCAGGCGTTCCGATCGACTTGCACTGGTCCCCCTTCCCAGCCGTGCTCTACCCGGCCTCCGAGGAGACGGTGTTCGCCAACGTCGAACCGTTCGAGCTACCGGGGATGACCGTCGCCGTCTTCAACCGGCCCCTGACCGTCATCCACCTCGCGGCCCAGTACGCCCAGGGGGGTTTTACCGAGATCCGTATGGTGGCCGACCTGGCGGCCGCCTGGTCGGCCTGGGCGGAACCGAGGATGGCCAATCAGGTGGCGGCCCTGAGCCGTGTCCTCGGGGTGCATCACACCGTGGACTACGCCTTCGGGGTGGCCGACCGGTTGGGGCTGCTGGATCGTCCCTCGCCGCTCATCCGGTCGGTGCCGGCCCGGCGGTTGTCGTGGCTCCTGCCCCGAGGCCGGCCGGCGACCGCCACCGGCCCCGACTACGTGGGCATGTGCTTGGCCCTCGGCCTCGCCGACCCGATCCGAGCCGCGGCGTCCCTCCGGTGGGCCGCCTGGCCGCCAAGGGGCATGGCCGACCCGGGCGAGGACGGGCCGGCGGCCCGGAGCAGGCGGGTCCTGCGGATCGCGGCGGCAACCATCAGCACCGCGACGTCTGCCAGGGGTGGGCGGCCACCTGCGCCTGACCCACGCCCGTGAGGGTCCGTAACAAAAAGCGGCGCGTTTGCGATCACCGCTGGACGAACCAGCCGACGGTGCGGGCCAGTCCCTCCTCGAAGCCCACCTTCGCCACCCAGCCGAGTCCGGTAGCCGCCGCCGCGCAGTCGGCCCGGCTGCGGCGAACATCGCCCGGGCGGGCGTCGACGTGGCGCGGCGGAAGGTGGACCCCCAGGATCGTCTCCAGGGCGGCCAGCAGCTCCAGCAGGCTGTACTCCCGCCCGCCGGCCACGTTGTAAACCCGCCCCGCACACTTCTCTGCCGGCGCTTGTGACGCGGCCAGGTAGGCGGCCACGGTGTCGTCGACATACGTGAAGTCCCGGCTCTGGCGACCGTCGCCGTGGACCTCGGGGATGTGGCCGGAGGTCAGCGCGTCGATGAACAGTGGGACCACGGCCGCGTACTGGCTATCGGGGCGCTGCCGGGGACCGAAGACGTTGAACAGCCGGAGCGACACCGTCTCCATGCGGTGTAGCTCCCAGTAGACGCGGGCGTAGTGCTCGCCGGCCAGTTTGGAGACCGCGTACGGCGACCGGGGCACCAACGGCGCGGACTCCAGGGTGGGGACCACGACCGCCCCGCCATAGACCGACGACGACGACGTGGAGATCACCCGGCGGACCCCGGCTTCCCGAGCGGACTCCAGCACATTGAGTGTCCCGGCTGTGTTGGTGCGGTCGGTAGCCCGGGGCTGTTGCACCGACCGCAGCACCGCCCGGGCCGCGGCTAGGTGGAACACCACCTCGGTTCCGGCGAGGGCGGCGTCCACGGCGTCCCGATCGGCCACGTCGCCTTCCGCCAGACGGGCCGCCGGGTGGATGTTGTCGGCGTAGCCGGTGGTCAGGTCGTCGATCACCACCACCTCGTCACCCCTCGACGCCAGGGCGTCGACGAGATGAGAGCCGATGAACCCGGCCCCGCCGGTTACCAGGACCCGCATGGCCGAGCTCACTACCCGCCGTCGGGCGCGACCCTCACCCACACCGTGCGGTCTGCGGATTGGGAGAAGCTGGCCGTTACCAGGTCGGGCCCGTCCAGGGCCCCGCCGCGCACGCCTGTCAACCGCCACCCGTCAGCCACCCTGACGTCCACCACGACCTGGTCGGGGTTGACGACTGGCTGGTGCGGGATGTCCAACTCGTACCAGCCGCGGGGCAGGAGAGGGGATGTCCCGGTCAGGGCCACGCGCAGGGTGGCCCTTTTTCCCGAGGAAATGTCGATGAACCGCGAGTAGACGTTGCGACCCAGCTCGTTCCCTGACGACAGTGACGTGGGTGTTCCGTCGAGGGCGGCCGAGCTGAACGCGAGCGAGCTGTAGATGCTGAGGAAGGTCGCCTCCTCGCCGGCCTGGAACTGGGCCGAGTACGGTCCGATGATGCTCGGCGGCAGCCCGCTGGCCGGCGCGGTGTTCTGCAGGCCGACGGTCAGATCGACGTCCACCTGGGCCCTGGCGGGATCGCCGGTGGCGCTGGCATCCGGGTAGAGCGTCACGTCATAGCCGAGGGACCGCTGGAGGTAGTAGTCGATCTTGTTGGCGGCGACGTTCTGGGTGGTGATCGACACCGCCGACGACTGCACTGGCGGCACCGCCCCGGCCAGCCCGACCTGCTCGAGATAGGCCTCTTCCGCCGGTTGGGTGCTGTAGATCTGCACATCCTGCTGGCTCACGATCGGGGCCAGGACCGCGGTCAGTCGGGACAGGTCGGTCAGATCGAGCCGGCCGAACGCGCCGATGGCGTCCTGGGCGACCGTCCCCAAGAAGTCGGCCCGCTGGGTCTCGTCGGTGTAGGTCAGGTAGGAGTCGTGCAGGGTGACGGCCTCGACGTTGTCGGCCCCGATGGGCACTGGCCAGCCCGCCACCCGGATCGGGCCGGTGAGGGTCAGGAGCGCCTGGAGGGCGGCGGGGTCCACGGCCACCACGCCGTCCACCGGAACCCCTCCTGACTGGGGGAACAGGTTGGCGATGACCGATCCCACCGTGGGGAAGTCGGGTGACATGTTGACGTTCTGCCAGTCCTGGGCCGGGTCGAAGCCGCTGTACCTGGCCAGGTAGGTGGCCGGGGCCTGCAACGTCCGGTCCGGGCTGCCCCCGTCATTGAGTTGGGAGAGGCGACCGATGCGCGGCAAGGTCACCTGGCCCTGGTCCGCGACCAGGATCCCCCAATTGCCGATGAGCCCCCCGGTTCCGCGCGACTCGGCCGGGTTCTGCACCGCCAGGAAATAGCGGCGGGGCCCGTCGGCGCCCAGTAACGGGGGAAGGTAGGTCGCGCTGGCGGCGGCGACACTCAGGTCATGCTGGACGGGCACCAGGGCGGCTTGGAGCCGGTCCAGGGCGCGGGCGACGGGGTGCAGCAGGTAGGCGTGCGACAGGCGCGACACGTCATGGGCTGAGCCAGCGACCGATACGGATGCCGCTCGCAGCCCGGGGGCAGCCTGGGCCAGGCTGGCGATAGTGACGGTCCCGTCACGGACCTGGAGGTGAAGTGCGTCGCGGGCGGAGGTGAGCTGGCCCCCCATCTGCGCCAGCGACAGCCCGGTCCCGACGATGGTGCGGGCGGCGTCGAGGTTGGTGGACAGCACCGGATAGGCGAGACCCGCGGAGGCGAGCGGACCGGCGATATCAGTCCGGGCCTGAGCAAACTCCTGCTTGGCCCGGGCCAAATCGAGCGAGAGCTGCGAGAGATTGCCCGCGTCAGCGGCGGCGACGGCGTCCTCCAAGGCAGCCTCCCCGGCCAAGGCTGGTTCGTGGGCCCGCAGCAAGCCCAGTAACGCCGGCACGGCCATCAGCCCGGCCACGACCAGCGCGGCGGGGGCGCCCCACGCCAGCGCCCGCGGCAGTCCCACCGGGTGAGTCGAGTAGACGCGGACCGGGACGGCCACCGCGAGCACGGTCGAGAGGATCACGAGCGCGGCGACGACCGCGGCCCACAGCGGCACGACTTGACGGCCGGCGATCACGGCCAGCCCGGACAGGATTCCCTGGACACCGACCAGCGCCGCGACGGCCGCACCCGACCCCATTCCGGTGCCAGCCAAACGGTGCGACAAGTGGTCTCGTCCCCCGTGGAAAGGCGAGCGGGCATGCCGCAGGCGGGCCAGGAAGACGGTGGCGGTGTCGGCGACGGGGAGGGCCACGATCAGGAGAGGCACGACGAGGCTGGCTGGCTCGGGAAGGGGTGCCCCGGCCCGGATGGCCACGGCCGCCAGGAGGAAACCCAGGAAGAGGCTGCCGGCGTCACCCATGAAGATGGATGCGGGTCTGGCGTTGAAGACCAGGAAGGCCAGGCACGCCCCCACTAGGGATGCGGCATCGGCGGCGTCGCCGGCATGGCCGCCGAGCCCGGCCAGGACTCCCGCCCCGGCCGCTCCTGCGGCAGTCACCCCGGCGGCGAGACCGTCAAGGTTGTCCATGAGGTTGACGGCGTTGGTGACCCCGACCAGGAGCAGCAAGGTGACGGCGACGTCAAGTCCCGGCACCCCCGTCCCGGTGACCCGCAGCCCGGCCAGCACGGCCACCACGGCACAGACCGTCTCGACGCCCAGGCGGGGCAGCATGGGCAGCGTCCGGTCGTCGTCGACGAGACCGACCACGCAAAGCACGGCGGCCAGGCCGGTGAGGATGGCGTCGAGCCTGGTGGTCGGCCGGGCCAGGCGGCCGGCTATCACTGCCACCGCGATGGCGATGCCGCCCAGGCAGGGGGTGATCCGACGATGGGTTCTGTGGGCGGCCGGTCGGTCGACCAGACCGGTCCGGAGGGCTAGACGGCGAGCCGTCGGGGTGGCGACCAGCCCCACGCCACCTGATACCACCAGGGGCAGGGCCCACGCCGGCGTCACCGGACGCCGTCCTTGATGGCCAGCACGGCCTAGAAGGCGACGGTCGCGGCCACGCTCTCCAGGGCGGCTTCGGCAATGGTTTCGGCGAGGGTGTCGTCCAGGGAGAACGTGGAGATCCAGCCCGTGAGGGCCTGGAGCTTGCTGGTGTCGGGAAGGCGTCGCTCCATGTCTTCGAAGCCGATCCCGTAGGCTTCCGAGTAAGGGATGTAGTCGATCACCGAAGGCGAGCCGGTCCGAGCGATAATCCGCCGGGCCAAGTCGACGATCGAGATCTCCTCGGTCGATCCGACGTTGTACACCTCCCCCACCGCATCGGGATGGTCCAGCAGCAGGATCAGGGCCCGGACCACGTCGGCGACATGACAGAAGCAGCGGGACTGGTGCCCGTCGCCGAAGACGGTGAGCGGGGCACCGGCCAGCGCCTGGCGGATCAGGCGGGGGATGACCATGCCGTAGGCCGGCGACTGGCGCGGGCCGACGGTGTTGAAGAGACGCACGATCACCGTCGGCAAGCCCCGTTCCCGGTGGTACGCGCTGGCGAGGATCTCGTCGACTGCCTTGGCCGTGGAGTAGGCCCAGCGAGCTTCGCTCGTAGCCCCGAGGATCCGGTCCGAGGTCTCCGACAGGGGACCGGCTCCATTCTTCCCGTAGATCTCTGAGGTGGATGCCACCAGCACCTTGCGCCGGAACCGGTGGGCGCTGCCGATCACGATCTCCGAGCCCCGGATGTTGGTGGTCACGGAGCGCAGCGGCTGCTCCACGATGAGTTTGACCCCGACGGCGGCTGCCAGATGGACGACCGTGTCACAGGTGTTGACCAGCTCGTCGACCATCAGCTCGTCGAGCACGGAGCCGTGCACGAACCGGAAATTGGGATGGTCCATGGCTGCGGACAAGTTGGCCAGGCGGCCGGTGGACAGGTTGTCGAGCGCAACCACCTGGTCGCCTCGGGCCAGCAGGGCGTCGACTAGGTGTGACCCGATGAACCCGCTTCCTCCCGTCACCAGATAGGAGTGGCCCATCGACTACAAACTGTAGCGTCCCGGCGACGCTCCGTAGGATTAATGATCAGCATGGATGTGCCGCCCCTCACCTACCTGTCCGTCGACTCGCTGAGCCATGGGGTCGGCGCATCACAGGTGCTGCCCTACGTGGAAGCGCTGTCGGGCCGGGGAATGGCGGTGACGCTGCATTCTTTGGAAAAAGTGGAGCCGTCTCCGGCGATCGCCGAACGCCTGGAATCGGCCGGCGTGCGTTGGCGGCCGCACCGGTGGGGCCGGGACGGGTCAACGGGGGGCTTGGCCCGGTTGGTCCGGGGCGCGGCCTACCTTCGCGGCGCGGAGCTGGTCCACGCCCGCAGCGACAGCGCGGCGGGGTCCGCTCTGCTGGCCCGCCGCCCGGCCTGGGTGTGGGACATGCGCGGCCTCTGGGCCGATGAACGCATCTCGTTGGGACTGCTGCGCCCCTCATCTCCCCAGGATCGGCTCATGCGGGCCGTCGAGCGCGGCGCCGCTCACCGCGCTGGTGCGATCGTCACCCTGACGGAGGCGGCAATAGACGTGCTGGACGCCCGGCACGGCCCCACCGTCCGGGAGAAGGCCCGGGTCATCACCACCTGTGTCGATCTCGACCGGTTCGCCATGTCGCCGATGCCCCCCGCACCACCGCTACGGCTGCTCCTTGCCGGCACCCTCAACCGCCGTTACGACGTGCCACTCATGCTCCGGCTGGTAGACGAGCTGCGGCGGCGACATCCGGCCAAGCTGACCGCCCTGATCCCTGGGCCGTCGCCGTGGGACCGAGTGTTGCGCGACGCGGGGGTGGATCCTCGCGCCGCCCGCGAGGCGGAGATGCCGGGTCTGGTGGCGTCCAACCATGTGGGATTCTGTGTGCTGCGGATCGACGGGGGGGTGAGCATGCGGGCCTCGATGCCGACCAAGGTGGGCGAGTTTTTGGCGTCTGGCCGTCCGGTGGTGGTCAACGCCGGCCTGGGCGACCTGGAGGGGTTGCTGGCCACACACGACTGCGGGGTGGTCATCGATGGTGACAGCGACGATGCCCTGGACCGGGCTGCGGATGACGTCGAGCGATTGTGTGCGGATGTCGATACGCCGGCGCGGTGCCGCGCCCTGGCCGAAGACCACTTCGACCTGGATACCGCCGTGTCGACCCTCATGGAGGTCTATCAGCGCGCCCTGGAGCGCGCCGGTTAGCGCCGACGATGGGACTCTGCGTGTTGTGCGGGGGACAGCTCCAGGACTGGGACAGCCAGCTGTTCGCATGGCGTGACTTCTCCTATCGCTACTTACGATGTGAAGATTGCCGGTCTCTGCTGTGCGATCCGATGCCTCCTGAAGCGATGCTGGCCGAGCTGTACAGCGCCGAGTACGCCGCCGCCTTCCCCGACACCTACCAGATCGACTCGCCCAAGAACGCCGGTTGGGTACGCGCCAAGCTGGTGGCCCGACCGCCGGCCACGTTCGTCGACTTCGGCTGCGGTGATGGGTCGCTGCTCACCGCGGCTGTCGAAGTCGGGTGGAAGGCGTACGGGGTCGAGCTCGATCCGGATGTCGCAGAGCAGACGGCCGTCGCGACCGGTTGTCCCGTGCTGTGCGGCAGCCAGCTCAACGGTGCCGTCCCAGGCGACGTGGTCCACCTGGGCGACGTCCTCGAACACCTACCCGACCCCGCCTCCGGGCTTCGTCAGGCCGTCGGCCTACTCGCGCCGGGCGGGACGCTCCTGGTGCAAGGACCACTCGAAGCGGGGCCATCGCTCTTCTCGTCGGTGGTCCGGCCCGGGCGGAGGCGTCAAGATCACGCCGTGGAGATGGCGCCGTACCACCTGATCCAGGCCACCGCTCACGGCCAACGTCAGTTGTTCTGCCGCGCTGGCCTGGTCGAACAGTGCTACCAGGTCTTCGAAGTCGACTGGCCAGCCCCCAGCCGCCTGTCGCGGACGGACCTGCCCAACCCCCGTGCGGTTGCGCTGTACGTGTTGCGCCGGGTTTCCCGGGGCGCCGATCACCTGCTGCGGCTTCAATCGTCCCACGCGGCCCGGGGCAACCGGTTTCAATACATCGGATCACTCCCTCCCGGAATGCGGTTCGCAGGATGAGATCGCCGGCCCCACGAACCCGTGCCCACCTTCGTTCTCTTCGGGACAGACAGCCCCTCAATTGGCTACTCTCCTCCTCTGGGCGTGCCCTGTTTCGGGGCCGACCTCCCAGTTGGCTCATCAAGCATCTGCCCCATCGAGGAACCGTCACCTTGGACGTGCCCGGTGCTGGCCAAGTCCACTTCTGGTCATTGGGGGACGACTACATCACCAGTCGCCTTTGGTGGCTGGGGATAGCCGGCTACGAGCCGGAAACCGTTGCGCCCTACTTGCGCTTCGTGGCGGACGCAGCCGTCGTCATCGACATCGGTGCCTATACCGGCTACTACTCATTGTTGGCCGCGGCGAAGAACCGGTCGGCGCGCGTGTTCGCCTTCGAGCCTCATCCCGGGGTGGCCGCCCGGCTCGGTCACAATCTGGACCTGAACCCGTCTCTCACCGTCACGGTCATCCCGTCAGCGGTAGGTGCGCAACGGGGCGTCGCGTCTTTTTACCTGGGCGGACCGGGCCTGCCCCTGTCGTCCAGCCTCGCTCCGGCCTGGAAGACCCTTGATCGGGCCATTCCCGTGACGGTCACGGATCTCGACTCGTTCGTCGCGGAGTGGGGGCTGGAGAAGGTTGACGTGATCAAGGTTGACGTCGAATCGGTGGAAGACGCGGTAATACGGGGCATGACCGGGGTCCTGTCACGCTTCCGCCCCACCATATTTTTGGAGGTGCTTCCTGGCGAATACCGTGGCGAGACGTCGAAGTTGCTCCGAGAGCTCGGCTATCTATTTTACTACCTCACGTTCGCGGGGCCGGTCCCTGAAGATGAGCTGGCGAGTACCGAAGAGCTGATTGACCACGCTCACACTCCCTTCAATCACGTGGCCTGTCCGTCGGAGAGGCTGCCCTTCTGGTTACGGCGAGCCGACACTCGGTAACGCGGTGGAACCCGGGCGACACACCACCACTGCCGCGTCGTTCACCGTCGTCGTTCCGTCGCGGGGCCGGCACGACCTGGTTGCAGAAGTCGTCGGCACGCTGACAAACCTGGGCTGCCCCACCGTGCTCGTGGACGACGGAAGCGAGCCGCCCATTCGGATGGCCGACCGTGAGCTTCTCACTCTCGTGCGCCAAAGGCCTCAGGGCGCCGGGCCGGCCCGGAACAATGGCGTGCGCCACGCCACATCCGAATGGATCGTCTTCACTGATAGCGACACCATGTGGACGCCCGCAACGCGCGATCGCCTGCGCCAACTGATGGCTGGCACGCCGGACCGAGTTTGGGTCTGCGGTGAGACGCTCTTGCCGTCCTCGGTACGAACGGTAACGGCGGACTGGATGCGACGTCTACAGGACCAGACTCGCCCGGCGAGTCGGAGTGAGGACATCGAAATGGCCACCGGTCTGATGCTGTGCCGGCGTCAGGAGTTCATCGACGTCGGAGGATTCCTTCCCTCCATGTCCGGCTCGGGTGGAGAGGATCTCGAGCTGGGTCGACGCATCCGATCCGATGGGTTGCGTGTCTGGTTCGACCCCGATTGGAACGCCATCAACTGCGACCGACCGTTCTCGTTCGCGCGTCTCATGGCCCGCGAGAAGAACTACGCCCGACGGCGGCAAGAACTGTTGTCGACCGGAATCGATGCCGCCGATTGGCTCCTGTTGCCACCGGCTCGCTTCCGGCATCGGCTCTTGGCTCCCCTCTGCAGCGCGACCGCTGTGCGCACCTTGAACCGACTGGGCGAGCTACCCGATGCGTCCAAGGCGGCTCCGTTGGTGCGAGGCCTCTTGCGCGCCGCGATCAGCGCTAACGTGCGGCGCGTCGGCTAGGAGGCAACGTGTCGACGGCTGGCCCCAACGGCCTTCCCCATCTCAGCTTGGTGATCGTCAGCTACAACACCGCAAGCCACCTCAGTCGCTGTCTAGCCTCAATCGGACGTTACCCGCCGACACGTCCCTTCGAAATCGTCGTTGTCGACAACGCGTCCTCTGATGACAGTGCGGAAATGGTCGCTCGGGACTTTCCGGAAGTACGGCTGGTCCGCCGTCCTTCCAACGACGGCTACGGAGTTGCCGTCAATTCTGCCGTAAAGGTGACTGCGGGGAAGTGGCTCATGTTCCTCAACCCAGATGTCGAGGTGCGGGAGGGCTCCCTCGACCAACTCTGCGACTTTGCGGACCGGCATCCGCGTGCCGGCGTCGTCGGACCTCGGCTGGAGCTTGCCGACGGCCGCGTCCAGGCGTCAGCCCAGCACTTCTGCTCCCCCTGGCGGCTCGTCTTCGAAGGAAGCCGCCTGCATCTCCTGCTGCCAAGAAAGTGGCGAGGTCGCCTTCTTCTCGGCACGTACTTTGACCAGTCCGAAACCTGTGCTGTGCCGTGGATCTCCGGCGCTTGCCACCTCATACCGAGGTCGGTGTGGGATGACGTCGGGCCGTTGACGGAAGAAACGTTCTGTGGTTTCGATGATTACGACTTCTGCTACCGGGCTCGCTCCAGGGGTTACGAGGTGTGGCTCGACGCGGACACTCGTATGACGCACCATTGCAGCGTCGCGGTAAGGGCTCGTTGGAACCAACAGGAAGTCGAACAGGTCGCTATTCACAACACCTATGTCGTTCTAGAATCACACTGGTCTTGGTGGCGTATCAAAGCACTCCAGGCTGCCGAACTCATGACGTATGGCGTCGAATGGCTGCGGGTAACAAGTAGGCGGAGGCGAGGCGAGGACGACGCCGAGTACCAGAATCGGCTCAGCCAGCGTGTGGTCTTGTTTGGGCGCTTACTGGTGGGCCGTCAGCGGCCGATCCGGCGCTTCGGAGGTACTAGGTGGGTGCTGAAGTAGGGCTCGTCTCTGGTCCAGAATCGACTTATCGCAAACAAACTTCAACGAAAGCGCATCCACCCGTACGCGACGAGTCCTGTCACCCGCCCGATCGCCGTGCGGGGTTCCCCGCGGCGGACGGCAGACAACACCCCTCGGGTCATCATCCACGGATGGGCGCGCCCGTATCGCTGGTCGATGATCAGGGTGTTGCGGGCCTGGAAGTGCTCGGCCCGTAGACTGCGCCGGCGGTGAGTGTCATGAAGAAAGACGGCATCCCAGCAGTGTTCGAGACGGCCGAGCGGCGCTAGCCGGCGGGACAAATCGACGTCTTCGCAGTACATGAACAGACTGGAGTCGAATCCGGCGACCAGCTCGAATGCCGTCCGACGGACGACCATGCACGCACCAGCGACCCAGTCGCGGCGCGACTGCTCTGCTGGCCGATCGTGCGTGGCCCCTGAATCCGGCCCCTGGGAAGCCTCGGCGGCTACTACCTCGGGATCGTCGAAGGCGGCTTCAAGCCGGTCGAAGCAGCCGGGCTGGGGGTCGCCGTCCGGGTTGACAAAGGCGATCAGCGCCTGCTCGCCCTTGACCGCGAGCTGGTTGGCTCCGGCCGCAAAACCGATGTTGTCCCGGGTGTTGTCGCGGACCCAGAGCGTGTCGTGGGGTCGGAGTGCGGCGGCGATTCGTTCGGGGCCGTTGCGATAGGTGACGACGCACACATCCAAGGAGCAAGCAGCCTACTGACTGAGTGCCCTCGCCGAAACGACCGGCGCATGAAGAGAAGGCGGAGGCGAATGCCGCGCCGTCGCCGGGGGGTCGGCTCACCCGGGGCGCTCGGCGCTGACGAGAAGCTCCTCACCCAGGTGCATGCCGAACCCATCACACCCGAGCTCGATGACCTTCACTAGGCGATTGGTGACACGGGGGCGAACGGTCCAAGCGGCCCAGCCCCGTTGACCTTTACGGTACTCCCTCGCCACGGCTGCGTAGGTGCTCGCTGCCCGAGCCAGCGCAGTGATCCGCACGTTGACAAACCCCGCTTCCGTAAGCACTCGAGCGATGGCTCTCGCTGGTGGGATTACCAGGTGTCGCGGCGGATCCCAGATCACGGCGTGCTGGTGCCACAGCCGAGCCGTCAGCGACTGAGGATTCGGGTAGATCATGACGAGTCGGCCGCCGGGAACAAGGAGGCGCAACATCCCGAGGCTGGCCTCCTGCGGCCTGGGAAGGTGCTCGAAGACGTGACTGCAATAGACGAGATCGAAGGTCGAATCGGACCACGGGGTCTGCTCTACCGTGCCGACGTGCACCGGGCAGCCACTGGTCTTAGAGGCCGAGGCGGCAGCTGAGGCATCGACCTCTAGACCGACGGCGTCCCAACCCAGCCTCGTTAGCTGGATGAGGTCGTGGCCCAAGCCGGGGCCGAGCTCCAAGCAGCGTCCCCCCGGCCGGGACAGCCGCGCCGCGTCAGGCAAGCCGAATCGCGCCCTTCGCCGAATGCTCGGCACGTGACTGATGACTCTGCCCACGGTCCTGAGGACAAGCGGCGACGGTTGTTCGGACGAGACGCCGTCGGCGTAGCGGCACACCTCTACCCGAAGGCGTCCGGCCAAGGTGTGGGGGTCAGCGGCCGCGCCGAGCGGAACCGCGGTATGGGTGAAGTAGTCGCTTGGGTAGCAAAGCCCGAGGTCGGCATCTTCCACGCGTGGGTTCTGGTATGTCGTTTGACATCCACGGCACCGGACGTAGGAAAACGTTCCCGGCGTCTTGTGAAGGAGATCAGGGGACACGAAAGCAGCGACCGCCCGCGTATCTCCGCAGATCGGGCAGCCCAACAGTCGCTCAAACCGAAGGGTTGGCATTTGGTGGTCATGCTAAGGCAGCGAGCTCTCGTGATCTCTTCCTCGAAGACGCGCAGGTAGCATGATCGGGCATGTTGACCTTCGGCCTGGGCTGGGCCAAACGCCGGCGTCGGCCCTATTCGATGTCGAGCGCGGTGCGCCCGTCGATGTGGCGTCTGTTGCGGGGGCACCGGTCCGTGTTGACCGGACTGGCCGCGATGGCCCTCCTGGGCGGCTTTGCCGAGTCGGTCATGCTCGTCGTCATCGTCGAGGCCGCAGTGGCGCTCACCACGCAGCATCCCGAATCGTTCGCAGTGGGGCCAATCAGTCTCAACGGTCTCCACGTCTCGTTCCTCCTGGCCGTAGCGCTCGCCGCCATCGTGCTTCGTTTCTGTCTTGGCCTAGGACTGGCATGGGGGAGCGCCAGTCTTACGGCCAAGATTCAGACTGAACTGCGCCTCGCCTTGTTCCGAACCTATATCGACGCTGATTGGCCGACGCAGTCCAGTGAGCGGGAGGGCCGACTCCAGCAGATTGTCGGACTCGAGGTCGACCGGATTGCCGTAGCCGTGCTGTTGCTCGTGTCGGGTCTGGCCGCGGCTTGCAGCCTGGTCGTACTGGTTGGAGCGGCGCTGATCATAAATCCCCTCGCAGCGGGCGCCCTCGCGGCGGCCGTCTGCGGGCTCTTCCTGGTCCTTCGGCCTCTCACCAGGCGCGTTCGCCGGCTGGCCAACGCTCGTTCGGCCGAGGAACTCGGTATGGCGCAATCTCTCAACGAGCTGGTCCGCACTGCGGAGGAGATCCGGGTCCACGGTGTCGGAGACGAGGAGAAACGTCGCCTTGGAGTAGAGACGACGCAAGTCTCCGCCTGGATTACGCGCATCAACTTCTCAAACCTTTCGATATCGAACGTCTACCAAGCCTCGGCATTGGGTTTGATAGTCCTCGCCCTTTTCATCGTGGAGGAGTTCGGGACCGCGGACGTGGCCGCGACGGGGACCATCGTCTTAATACTGCTCCGAGCGCTCGCCTACTCACAACAAGTCCAGCAGGCCTATCATCAGGTCAGCGAGCGCCTGACCTCCCTTGGCGCCGTAGACGATCGTCTCTCGTCGTATCGGTCCGCAGCGCCGGTGGTGGGTGAAGCTGCATTAGCCGAAATCGACCGACTCGATTTCTGTGACGTTTCCTATTCATACAAGGTCGGATACAAGGCCGTCGACACCATCAGCTTCAGTGTCAGCCGAGGAGAGGTCGTCGGAGTCGTCGGCCCCTCGGGAGCAGGCAAGTCGACTCTCGTTCAACTGTTACTTCGACTCCGCCCGCCCGATGAGGGGCACTACTTCGTCAATGGCCGTGACGCGTCCGATTTCGCGGCCAGCGACTGGTCACGGCTCGTTTCATTTCTGCCGCAGGAGCCGAAACTGATCGCCAGTTCCGTTCGAGAGAACATCAGGTTCCTCAGAGACGTTGACAACGGTGGGATAGAAGACGCCGCCCGGGTTGCCCACCTGCACGACGAGATTCTGTCCTGGTCGGATGGCTACGAGACGGTTATCGGGCCGCGCGCTGACGCTATTTCCGGCGGCCAAGCCCAGCGGCTGTGCTTAGCCCGGGCCTTGGTGTCGCATCCGGCGCTGCTGATACTGGACGAGCCCACCAGCGCCCTGGATCCTCTGTCGGAGCATTACGTGCAGAAGGCCCTGGATACCCTGCGCGGCGAGACGACCATTTTTATCATCGCGCACCGCCTCTCTACGCTCAGCATTTGTGATCGGATCCTGGTGCTGATGGATGGTCGTTTGGAGGCCATGGAGACACGGGAACACCTCGCCAGTCACAGCGGGTTTTATCAAGATGCCCTGCGCCTATCTGGCCTGCTGTAAACCCGCCCTCCCGAGTCCCGCAACCGGGCCCAGCTCGCTCCACCCGGACCAGCCTCGGTCGCCCGGCAACGACCGCCACGCTAGTGTCACTCCGTGCGGGGCGAGCGCTACAAGGCGATACGAGCAGCTCTGTATGCGCTCCGTAACCGCCTCAGAGGACGTCGGCTGTCGTTGCGTTGTCGGGTCTCGCCTTCGACCACAATGGTCGGTCCGGGCATCTGGATTGGACGGTCCACCTACGTCGGGCCTCATTGTCACATGTACTCCGAACGGGGGGGCGTGATCAAGATCGGGGAATCGGTGGACATAGGCCCTGGTTGCCTGATCCTCACGGTCACCCACGTCATGGGCACTTCTCAGCGACGCGCCGGACCTGGGGTCGTTGCGGACGTCGACATCGGAACAGGGTCTTGGCTCGGTGCCAGGGTCACTGTTCTACCCGGGTGCCGATTGGGACCCGGGTGCGTGGTGGGGGCTGGCACCCTCCTCAACAGCGTGTATCCGCCAAACAGTTTGGTCGTCGGTACGCCGGGTCGGGTGGTTCGTACGCTCGAGGAGGACGAGGAGGACTAGGACGACGAACCCACCGAACACACGAACTAAGCCCACAGCCCCCCCGGTTCGGGTGCTGCATGTGGCCGACGTGGTCAACCGCTACGACTTCATCGACAACGTGGTCCGAGCCCTGGACCGGGGCCGGTTCTGGGTGGGGGTTTGCACGCTGGGGCGCGCCGCCAACATCGCCGATCCGGCCTACGGCGACGCTGGTATCCCCCACTGGGACATACCGGCTGTCGGCCGGCGTTCGTACGCCGGGGCGGCGCTCAAGCTGGCGAGATTGCTGAGGCAGGAGCGGGTCGACGTCGTCCACGTGCATCACTACGAGCCGACACTGGTGGCGTGGCTGGCCACTCGGTTGGCGCCTAAGACCAGGCTGGTGGTGGGCCGTCACTATTCCGATGCCATCTACCTGGCGAGCCACGGGACGCGCCGCCGCGTCCTTCTGCTCGCGGAGGCGATTGTCCACCGGGCCGCGTCGAGGATCGTCGTCCCGTCGACCATGATCCGGTCACTGCTGGTGGACCTCCAAGACGTCCCTGCTACCAAGGTGCTAGTGGTTCCCTACGGATTCGATCCCGCCCGGTACAAACTGCCGGACGACGAGGAGGTCAGGTCGCGTAGAGACGGGCTCGGCCTCGATGGCCACTTCACGGTCGGGACCTTCGCCCGCCTCTACGCCGACAAGGGCCACGCCGTCTTTCTGGACGCCCTTTCCAGCCTGGGTCCCCGATTGCCCCATCTGCAATGGCTCGTGATCGGAGAGGGACCAGAGCGGCAGGCCATCGAGGAGGAGATCGTCGCCCGCGGTCTTACGGACGTGGTAAGGCTCCTCGGCTGGCGATCGGACGTGTTGGAGCTCATGCGGGCGGTCGACATCGTCGTCCAGCCCACCCTCCAGGAAGCGTTCAGTCAGGTCATGGCCGAAGCCTTGTGGATGGGTCGGCCGCTGGTCATGACGGATGTGAGTGCGGCAGCTGACGTCATCATCGACGGATCCACCGGCCTTCTTGTCCCGCCGGGGGATGCCGAGGCCCTCGCGGCCGCGGTCGCCCGCCTGGCCGCCGACGAAGGCGCCAGGGCGCGCCTGGCCGAGGCCGGTCGGGCCTTCGCCACAGAGAGATTGACCATCGCGAGCATCATCAGCCGGTACGAAGACGTGTACCTGGATACCTGCGCGGAGCGGGGCCACTCCCGGGGCACGAGGATGCGGCGTTCACTCGCGTCCGGCGCGTCGCTCGCCAGGCGTCGATCCAGCCCGTGAACGTGGCGATGTCGATGAGCACGATCAGGCCAGCCACACCCGCGATGCGAACGGGGTTGACCGCGAACACCAGCCCGCGTTCCTGGCGGTGCCGCCCGAGGTTCAGGGCTGATCGGACCAGGACACCAACGGGAAGGGCGGCGAAAGCCCTCCTGTCGAGGACAACGCCGGCGGTTACGACCACCAGGGCGCCCGCATACAAGCGCGCCACCCCGTAGTGCCAGTTCCGTTGTCGACCTGCGAGCACGTTGTGCAATGAGTAGAGACGGAACCGTCGAAAGGTCGCGGTGATGGAAGGTGGTAGGTGCCAGTTCGCTATGGCATCAGGAGCCCACGCCACCTGGTCGCCATGTCGATCCAGGCGGTCGAAGAAGATCAAGTCTTCGGCCGCCCGCAGGTCAGGAAACCCCCCGACGTCATCAAAGGTGACGGAGCGGATCATCATGGACGCGACGGACGGACCTCGCACCATCCCCGCGTGGTGTGAGTGGCGGGGGCTCACGTAGGCGCCCAGCGCACACGAGTCGAGAAAGGATCTCACCACCGGCTCATAGGTTCCGTACACCACCTGCACGTCGGGATGGTGTTCAGCTGCCTCCACCAACTTCTCCAGCCAGGAGGGATCCAGCTCGATCCCGGCATCGGTGAACGCGATCCACGGCTGCTGAGCCGCACTCCGGCCGACGTTGCGCCCCCGTCCAGGAGTGGCGGGACCCGCTTCGATGACCTGCATGGTCTTCCGGCCGCTCAGGAGCTGACGCGCCAGGTTCAACGTCCCATCGGTAGATCCGCCGTCAATGAGGATCACCTCGTCTGGCGGCCTGCGCTGCGTGTCGATGGACGCGATCAGAGCGGCCAGGCTGGTCGCCTCATCGCGTAGGGGGATGACCAGGCTCACTCCGGTGACCCTCGGTAGCGAGTAGCCCCCACGGGCGGGGGCACCGGGCCGGGTCATAGGTGATCGGGCAGGTCATCGCGTGTCTTTCGCTCGACGAGGAAAAGGTCCTCATCCGACAGGGGCTTGATAGCCCGGGCTGGCACCCCTCCGATGAGATGTTCTGGCAGTTCGATAGCGTCGACGATCACCGCGCCGATACCGACAATGCAGCGTTCGGGTATGGCCGAGCCGGGTGCCATGCGGATCTCTGAGCCGACGTAGGTCATCTCGCCGATACTGACGGGCGCGGTCCGCTGCCGGTTGTGGGTCCATATCGACGAGTTCCTGCCCCCCAGGATCACCCGGCGGCCGAGTCGTACCTCGTCGGTGAAGTCGATCTTGTGACCCGAGGTGATCACCGAGCCAGGGCCTACATACAGTCGGGGGTTGGTGTAGTTGACTACTTCGGGATCGGGGATGGAGTTGAGCTGGTTGAGCCGCAGCAGCTCAGCGTAGGCACCGAACACGACCTCGTCTCCGCCTCGAACGATGTTGAGGTGCCCCACCCGGACGTGTTCATCTAGCTGCAGGCTCTTCACTCCGACGATCGCGTTCCCATGACCGATCTGTACATCGTCCCCAATGCTGGCTTCACTCACATCTATGAGAGTCAGCCCTATACGGACGTTACGCCCCACCCTGTAGCCGAGAATTGTCCGATAACAGAAAGGCTTCAGCCGAGAGGGGAGGAGTCCAATGAGTGCCGCAAGAACCCGACGATTTCTGATCCCAACTCCCATCGCTCACGGACGGTAGCATGCGCGGAGTGGCCAATTTCAGGTGGCGCTATGACCTGAGCGCGATGAGGCATCCGCAGTGTGCGGGATAGCGGGAGCAATCGGAGATCCAGACGGCGGCCGCCAACGCGTCGAGGCCCAGCTCGACCTCCTGGAGCATAGAGGTCCTGATGCCCGCGGGACCTTCCTCTCCGGTCGTGGTTGCATCGGTCAGACCCGCCTGTCTGTCATCGATCTCGACACCGGGGACCCGCCGATCACCAACGAAACCGGAGCGATCGGCGCGGCCCTCAACGGGGAGATCTACAACTTCGGAGCGCTCCGCACCGAGCTCCGCTCCGGCGGCCACCGTTTGCGGACCAACGGCGACACCGAGGTCATCGCCCACCTGGCCGAGGATCTCGAACCTGTCGACTTGGCCCGCCGACTCGACGGCATGTTCGCCTGGGCGGTATGGGACGGGCGTCGACTGGTGCTGGGCCGGGACCGGATGGGCAAGAAGCCGCTCTACTACTGGTCCGAAGCAGGCCGCTTGGTGTTTGCGAGCGAGATCAAGGCCGTCCTGGCTCATCCGTGGGTTCGCCGCGACCTGCAGCCGGAAGCCATCGACGCCTACCTGACCTTCGGGTACGTGCCCTCGCCACGGACCTTCTTCTCGGGCATACAGAGCCTGCCGCCCGGCCACGTCGGCACCTTCGAAGCCGGAGCCCCGAACCTACGAATGGAACGGTACTGGTCCCTGGCTGGCGCCCCGCCGGCAACGCTCCCCGCGCGAAACTCCAGGGCTGACACCCGCTACGAGCTGCGCCGCTTGCTCACGGCCGCGGTCACCAAGCGGATGGTCGCGGACGTGCCGATGGGTGCATTCCTGTCCGGTGGGATCGATTCTTCCAGTGTCGTGGCCATCATGTCCGAGCATGCCGACCGGCCGGTCGCCACCTTCACTATCGGGTTCGAGGATCAGGACGGCTTCGACGAGCGACCGTATGCTCGCCTGGTCGCCCGCCGCTTCGGCACTGACCATACGGAGTTCGTCGTCCGGCCTGACGCGGCCGCTCTGGTCGAAGACCTCACGCACCACCACGACCAACCCTTCGGCGACTCCAGTGCCCTGCCCACCTATCTGCTCTCCCAGCTGACCCGGCGCCACGTCTCCGTGGCCGTCTGCGGGGACGGCGGTGACGAGGTGTTCGCCGGATATGAGCGCTTCGCCGCGGCCATAGCCTTGTCGCACTTCCAGCGCCTACCCGGGCCAGTGCGGGACATGGTTGCGTGGTCCACGAGCCGGATGTCCCCGTCGAGGCTCGGAGGTCGATCAGCCAGCTTTCAACGGTTCCTTCGACGTCGCCATCTTCCCCCCCACCGGGCCCTGCTGTCCTGGGTCAGCTACGTGTCTGACGAGTGGCGGGACCGGCTCCTTCCCGGTGCTTCCGACTGGGGCTTCGAGGATTACGACCGCCTGTGGAGAGCGACCAGCGGCACCGACAACCTGGGACGGCTCCAATCGCTGACGATGGCCACCTACCTGCTCGACGATCTCCTCGTCAAGGTGGACCGCATGGCCATGGCCCACGGACTCGAGGTGCGTTCTCCTCTGCTTGATCCGGACGTCGTGGGCTTCGGTCTGGCGCTCCCGGCGGGCGCAAAGTTGAGAGGAATGTCGCTCAAGAGGGCCCTCAAGGCCGCCATGGCCGACCGGCTACCTCCCGAGATCCTGCGCCGGCCCAAACGCGGGTTCGGTCTGCCGCTCGGTCGTTGGTTTCGCACCGACCTTCGCAGCTACCTCGAGGGGACCCTAGGAGTCACCTCGGCCCGTATTCGAGCCCATCTCTGTCCCGACGAGCTGGACGCGCTCCTCGCCGAGCACTTCGATGGAAGAGCCGACCACGGCCACGCGCTGTGGACGCTGCTCACGCTCGAGGTGTTCCTTCAAAAGGAGAAATGGTGAGCGTCTCGGTATTGCGCCTGGTGACCAGGCTCAACATCGGCGGTCCGGCTCGTCAGGCCCTGTTGTTGACGAAGGCACTCAGCGATGACTTCCCTACGGTGCTGGCAGCGGGCCAGCCCGAGCCGTCCGAAGGCGAGATGTCTGACCCCGGCGTGGCGGTCCGGCGGGTCCCTCTCACGCGACCGGTACGTCCTCAGGCCGACGTGGCTGCGCTCATGGCCGTACGCCGGCTGCTGCGGACCACTGACGCCCGCCTGCTGCACACTCATATGGCCAAGGCTGGCGCGGTCGGACGCCTGGCCAGCACGCTCGTGCCTGACCGCCCCCGCACCATCCACACCTTCCACGGCCACGTGCTCGACGGCTACTTCTCGCCTGTTGCCCAACGCAGCTTCCTGGCCATCGAGCGCCGGCTGGCCAACCGCACCGACATTCTGCTGGCGGTAAGTCCCGAAATCCGCGACAACCTGCTCGATCTCGGCATCGGCCGTCCCGCGCAGTTCCAGGTGATGCCGGTGGGCCTGGACCTCTCGCCCTTTCTCGCGGTCAGCGGTCCGAGCGGGGCCTTCCGGGCTGAGCTCGGGGTAAACCGCGACAGCCCGCTGGTCGGTTCGGTAGGCCGATTGGTGCCCATCAAGGATCACCTCACGCTCCTGCACGCCCTCGAACACCTTCCTGGCGTCCACTTGGCGGTCGTCGGGGACGGCGAATTACGGGCGCAACTCGAAGCCGAGACATCCGCCCGCGGCTTAGGACCGCGAGTCCACTTCGTGGGATGGCGTCACGACCTGCCGACCGTCTATAGCGACCTCGACGCTCTCGCTCTCACCAGCCTCAACGAGGGCACGCCCGTCGCAATAATCGAGGCCTTGGCCACCGGGCGCCCGGTCGTGGCGACCGACGTCGGAGGAGTGCGTCACGTAGTCGACGACGGGCGGACGGGGCTTCTCGCCCCCGCCCGCGACGACCGGGCCATCGCAGTACGACTGGCGAACCTGCTGGGCGATCGGGCCCTGGCTACCCGGCTGGCAAGCGCAGGCCGTCTCCACGTCGCGGCTCGCTTCGGCGCAGGTCGCCTGGTGGACGAAACACGTGAGCTGTACCGGAGCCTCCTGGCTTCTCCAGTCCGAGGGACACGGTGACCCTCTCTGACCATCCCGCGCTGCCCGCGGTCGTCGTGGATCGCTTGAGATGTCCTACGTGCAACGCGGGAATCACCCAGAGCACGGAAGGACTCAGCTGCCGCTCGGGCCACGTTATCGCCTGCCACCACAGGTACATCGATGCCCGACCCGATCGGGTGTCGGACGCGACCGCGGCCACCTTTCGCTCTTTCGGTTATGAGTGGACCCGCTTCCGCCGAATCCGGCCCGAGGACGAGGCCTACTGGTGGCGGTACTTCGCCGACCTCGACGTGTCGCAGCTCCAGGGCCGGGTCGGGCTCGACGCGGGCTGCGGCAGCGGGAGATACAGCGTCTTCACAGCCCAGCACTTGCGAGCCCTCGTCGCACTCGATGGTTCGGACGCGGTGGAGACCGCGGCGTCCAACCTGGCCGGATGCCGGACAGCGACGGTGGTGCGCGCCGACCTGCGCCGCCCACCATTGGCGCCCGAGGCATTCGACTTCATCTCCTGCCTGGGCGCCCTCCACCACCTCGAGCAGCCACGACAGGGTTTCGACGCCCTGGTCGACCTCCTGGCACCGGGAGGGATCCTGTTGGTCTACCTGTACAGCCGGCCTTCCTCCTGGGGCCTACGCTCGGTCGCGCTGCGGACCGCTTCCGGCCTGCGCCGAGCGACCACAAAGCTCCCGGCTCCGCTCTTGCGGACGCTGTCTTGGCCCACCGCTCTCGTCCTGTGGCTGACGGTGGTCCGTCTTGGTGCGCTCGTGACCAGTCGGCGAGGACCGACCGCTTCGCCGTTACCGCTCGCCGCGTACCATGGCATGCCGATGCGCTCGCTTTGGTTGGACACGTTCGACCGCCTGAGCGCCCCCATCGAGCACCGCTACCTATGGGAGGACGTCCGCCCTTGGTACACGCACAGGGGTCTCGCCGTCGATTCGGTACGAGACGAATCCGGGCTCTTCATCGTGGCGCACCGACCCTAAGAAGCGCGTGCCTGAGGTCCTCGCCCTCGTCCCGTACCAGCTCGGCGCGGCCGGAGGCCAGCGCACGACCATTGAGCTGTGGGCCCCGACGTTGGCGGCTCACGGCATCAATGTGCGATTCGCGCCCTACGAGTCCGAGAGGCTCCACCGGGATCTCTATCAAGCCGACCGGGCGCTGGCCAAGGGGACCGAGATCGTCCGCGCCTACGGACGTCGGCTCCGACTGCTCGCAGATCTGTCGAGTTACGACGCCGTGTTCGTCTACCGGGAAGCGGCCCTGCTCGGGCCCGAGATCCTGGAGCGCTGGGTCGTGGGCAGGGGACTCCCCCTCATCTACGGGCTGGACGATCCGCTCTTCGTCCCGTACCACAGCCCGGCCAACGGCGCTCTGAGCCGTCTCAAGTTCCCAGGCAAAGTCGCACGGGTGTGCTCGTTGGCCAGCGCAGTCATCGTCAATGGTCCGCCCCTGCGATCGTTTGCCGCCAGCCACAACACCAACGTGTGGGTGGTACCCAACCTGGTGGACGGTAGTACCTACTACCCCCATACCCGGCCGGCGGCCACGCCACCTCGACTGGGCTGGATCGGGAGTCCGTCTACCGTCGCCAACCTCGACGTGCTGGCCGAGCCACTGGGCCGGCTGGCGAGGCGCGTCCCGTTCGATCTGGACGTCATAGGAGCAACCCCTACAGCCGTCCGCGGCGTGGCGTGCACGTCGAAGCCGTGGTCAGCAGCCACGGAGGTGGACGATCTGCGTCGCTTCGACGTCGGTCTGCTTCCTCTCGGGCACAACCCGTGGAACCCGTGGAAGTTCAACTTCAAGCTGGCCCAGTACATGGCGTTGGGGATACCCCCGGTGTGCACGCCGATGGGGTCGAACGCGAAACTCGTTGAGCACGGCGTGACCGGCTGGTTGGCCGCCACGCCCGACGAGTGGGTCCGCTACCTCGAGGCCCTGATCACCGACGACGAGTTGCGCCAAAGGATGGGCGCCGCGGCAGCTGACTTCGCGCACCGCCATTTCACCTTGGCGGCCAACGAGGACAACATCGTCGGTGCCTTTCGCTCCGCCCTCGCCAGCGTTCCGGCCCGGCACCGATGATCGACACTCATGGCACCACCATCCAACGTCGGCATGGCGGTGTTCTCGCCGCCACGGCCGGGCTCTCGGCTGTCGTCCTCGGAGGGATGATCGTCTACCGCCCGGTGTTGGCCGCCATCTTGGTGCCCGGCATTGCGGTCCTACTGCTGGTGCTGGCCGTGACTCGAGCCCTGATCCCGGCCGATGACACACAGCTGCGGCGCCGGGTGATGACCTGGACTCTGGCCGCCTTCGCCATCCATCTGGTAATCGGGCTGGTCATCTTGTCGAGCAGCCGCCTCACCACTTATTTCGGCGGCGACGCCACCACTTACTCGGCTGGAGCTGTTGGCATCTACCAGCATTGGGTTCACGGGGCGCCGCTTCCGAGCGACCTTCCCGCCGGCAAGACCGGTTTCTACTACATGCTGGCCGCCCTATACCTCGTCTTCGGCGTCTACTCACAGGCCGGCGTGGTCGTCAACGCCGCCATGGCCGCCCTCGTCGTGCCCCTGCTCACCGACGCCACCCGCCGCCACTTCGGGCTCGCCGCGACGCGCGCGGTGCCAGCACTGTCCACCCTTATACCCGGGTTCGTGATTTGGGGGTCGCAGCTGCTTCGGGAGGCCGGCGTCTACTTCTTGATCGCCGTCTCGCTCAACGGCGCGGTGCGCCTGATGCACCGAACCAGCCTTTCCGCCATGACCACCATGGTGGGGGCCGTCGGGCTGCTGGTCACATTCCGCGCCGACGTCGGTTTGATCGCCGGCGCCGCCCTCGCTGTCGCCCTCACCGTCGGCCGCCGCCAGGTAGCGGGCGGATTGGCCAGTGGGCTGGGCACGGTGGTCCTGATCCTGGCGTTGGTCCTCGGCGCGGGCCTGGGCTACTCCGGTTACCGCTTCGTCGCCGACGCCAACCTCAGCCAGATCAACGGCATCCGCGCCGGCAGCAGCCAGACGGCGGCCAGCGGATTCCTCCCGGAGGCGGACGTGTCCAGCGCGCAGCACGCAGCCGGCTATCTCCCGCTGGGCTCCGTCTACTTCCTGTTCGGGCCGGCCCCCTGGCAGACTCACGGGTTCCGGCAGGTGCTGGCGCTACCCGACGTCCTGGTGTGGTGGTTTCTCCTGCCCAGCCTCTGGCGTGGTATCGGAGAAGCCCGCCGACGACAGGGGAGGGAGGTCGTCCTCTACCTCCTGCCCGCCTTGGCCCTGACGCTGGTGCTGACTCTGCTCGTGGCCAACTTCGGCACCGCGGTGCGGGAGCGAATGCAGGTCATCATCTTCCTCGTGCCCCTCATAAGTCTCGGCTGGTCCGTCAGGCACCCGGTCCGGGCCAGCGGGCGCGTGCCGGTCGCCGCGGACCGTTAGGATCGGTGCCTATGCCTGCCGAGGCCTCGGCCGCCGGCTCACTTCAGTTGGTCCGATATCTCGGCGTGCTGCGACGCCGGAAGTGGACCGTAGTAGTGGTAACGATTCTCGCCTTCGCCACTGCTCTCGGGTTCTCCAAGTCCGAGACGCCGACGTACGACGCGAGCAGCGAGGTCCTCCTCCAGAACTCGAGTTCGCCCCTGACGGAACTGCTGGGCACGGGCTCGCCCTTCCAGCCCAACATCACCGACGAAATCCAGCGTCTCCAGAGTCCCAGTGTGGCGGTTATCGTCCGCACCCAACTCGGAACGGCGCCCCCAGTCTCAGGCAGCTCGATCCCCGGCTCGGACATCATGGTGATCAGCGCCTCGTCGACCTCCGCGAGTGAGGCCGCCCGAGTGGTCAATGCCTACGCCGGCGCTTACATCGAGCAGCGCCAGGCCGCCGAGGTGAGCAGCTACCTCAGCGCCGCCAAGGTCGTCCAGGGTGAGATCAACACCCTCAATGGCCAGATCGCCGCCCTCAATTCCCAGGCGGTCGGGTCGCCGGCAGCACCGAAGCCCCAAGTTGCTGCGCTCAGCTCACAGATCGGCTTGCTCCAAGAGGAAGCCACCACCCTGCAAACCGAGTCCTCGATCGGCGCTACGGGCGTGCAGCTGCTACAGCCGGCTATTGCCCCCAGCTCGCCATCCACTCCCAAGACGCTGCGCAACGGTCTCCTCGGACTCGGCGGCGGGTTGGTGCTCGGCATCGCATTGGCGTTCTTGCGGGAGAGCCTCGATGACACCATTACATCCAAGGATGACCTGGACCGGACCCAGCCCGGCCTCCCGGTCCTCGGGATCATCCCGGCCATGTCGGGCCGCACCGGTGGGATCAAGGACCTCATCGCCGACACCCGACCCCACTCGGCCGCGGCCGAGGCCTATCGCAGCCTACGCACGTCGGTGCAGTTCCTGACCCTCGACACCCTCGACCGTCCGATCAGGATCCTGCAGGTGACGAGTCCTCGCACATTCGAGGGCAAGACCACCACGGTGGCGAATTTGGCGGTCACCCTGGCCGCCGCTGGCCAGCGGGTGATCGTGGTGGACTGCGATCTGCGCCGCCCCCGCCAGCACGACGTATTCCGGCTTCCTAACGAGGTAGGGCTCACATCGGTTCTATTGGGCGACGCACCGATGTCCGACGCCCTACAAGCCGTCCCGGAACACAAGGATCTCTTCCTGCTGTCCTCCGGTGAGCGCTCCGTAAACCCGGCCGAACTGCTCTCCGGCCCTCGCACGAGGGAGGTCTTCGCCGTCTTAGAGCGCATGGCCGACGTGGTACTCGTGGACTGCCCGCCGGTACTTCCCGTCACCGATGCGGTCCTCATCTCAGGCCGAGTCGATGCCACCTTCCTCGTGGTATCTGCCGGTCTCACCTCCGCCAAGGACTTGGCTCGGGCTCTCGAGGTTCTGGGCCAGGTGGACGCTCCGGTGAGTGGATTCGTCCTCAACGCCGTCACCGTCAACACCGAATACCGCTACCGGTACCAGTACCCGTACTCACCCGCGCCTGCCCACCTGCCCGGCGGCGAGCAGACCTGATCTGCTTCTTTTGCTCTTCGGCCAGGCTTGGTTATGGGTCAGCTAAGAGGTGTCACAAGTGCTCGACCTGGGCGCCAGCCATGCAGTGGCGGGTGTCGAGCACGTATCGGGCGTGTCGGACGACGAGGTCCAAGTCGAAGTCATCGTGGTGGGTGAGCAGGACGACAGCGTCGGCCGCGGCGACCTCGTCGGCAGTCAGGGCGGCCCGGGCGATGACGGGAGCGATACAATCGTCGTCGACGTGTGGATCGACGGCGCGCACTTCGGCGCCCAGGCCCGCGAGGCGCTCGGCGACGGCGACTGCCGGTGATTCCCGGGCGTCTCCGGTGTTGGGCTTGTAGGCCAACCCGAGCAGCAAGACCCGCCGGCCCCGGACCGGCTGTTCCCGATCGTTGAGAGCTTGGATTAGGCGGCGCACGACATAGGCGGGCATGTGGTCGTTGACGTCGTTGGCGAGTTCCACGAAACGAAAGGTGTCGCCGACCGACCGCTTTACCTGCCACGCCAAGTAGCTCGGGTCGACTGGAAGGCAATGACCTCCAACGCCCGGTCCGGGATCAAACCGCATGAAGCCGAAGGGTTTGGTCGCGGCTGCGTCAAGGGCCCGCCACACATCGATACCCAGGTCATTGGCGAACATGGCGATCTCGTTGACCAACGCGATGTTGACATGGCGGAACGTGTTCTCGATCAGCTTGACCAGTTCCGCCTCACGGGTCGTCTCCACAGGAACCGTCCGCTCCACGAGGGACCCGTAGAAGTCCTTCACCGCACTGAGCGACGCTTGGTCGATACCCGACACCACTTTCGGGGTGTTCGCCAGGCTCCACTGCGGATTGCCGGCGTCGAGGCGCTCAGGGCTGTATCCGACCAGAAAATCACGGCCGGCTGCCAACTTGGAGCCGTCTTCGAGGATCGGCACCAGTAAGTCTTCGGTCGTCCCGGGGTAGGTCGTGGACTCCAACACGACGCAGGCGCCCGAGGTGATGAAGGGGCCGATGGTCCTGGCCGCCTGCTCGATGTAGGACAGGTCCGGCGTCCCGTCGCGCAAGGGGGTAGGCACGGTGATCACCGCGACGTCGAAGTCCGCGCAATCCTTCGCTTGGGTCGTCGGTCGGTACTGACCTGAGGTCAGCCCCGCGCCGACGCGCGCGCTCGACACGTCCTCTATGTACGACTGACCGCTGGCCAGTCGGGCGATCCGAGCCGGGTCAGTGTCGAACCCGACCACCCGGTAACCCACCTCGACAGCCCGCATTGCCAACGGGAGTCCGACGTAGCCCTGACCGACTATCACGACCTTCTTCATCGATGCACATCGGTGTGGTGGGACTGGGTGACGAGTGGTGGAGGCACCGGTCTCGGGGCCGACAGGTCCCGACGCAGGCGGCGGGTGCGGGCGACCAGGACGATCGCCGACCCCAATACGATCAAGGTCAGGGCGGCGAGGAGAGGGGCGCGGGTATCGAGTCCGGTCCTCGGCAGTGGACGGTAGGCCTCGGGCTGAGATGGTGCGGCGACGATCGTCAGCACCGCCATCAAGGTGACGGAACGACAGATTGCCGTAACAGTGTGCTGACCCGAGGTGGTGGCCAGCGGGATGGTGATGGGTGCGGAGAAGGCCCCCTCGCCGTTGGCGACGGTCGTGGCGAGCGGGGCTGATGTCGAGTTGAGGTAGATCTTGACCGTCGAGCCAGCGGGACATCCTTCACCAGTGACCTGGAGCATCGAGCCGGGCGGCGCGATGCTCGTCGACAACTGCAATCCGAGTGCCGGTGGGGGATACGCCTCGGGCGCGCCCGCTGCCCACGCCGGTTCGGTGCTGATCGTGGCACCGATCGCCCCGAGCAGCAGTGCACCGGAACCCAAAGCCGCTTGAGCAAGAGAATACCAACCTCTCATGTTCAAGCCTTCCGGCCAGTCGGCCATACTGGTGTGCACGGCTACGTCGTGCCCTTCAAACCCTGGGCGCGGACAGTACCCCCCGGGTCCCGACGTGTCAATGATCCGAGGTGATTAGGATCCGGTCGGTGGGATGGTGCCATCAGTTCGGTTCGCAAGTCGCGGAGGGCTGCGATCATCCGATGGTCGCAGGGGAACATTCCTGTACCTGCCCCGAGTGCGGGGTGGCGTGCACCGGGCGGTTTCGCGCCTGCCCCACGGTTTGGGCGCACGGGCCGCACATCTCGCCGGCGCTGGATCCCGAACGCCCCGGCGCCCGAGCGGTTCGCCGCGCCCGATCACCTACGACCACACCTGCCGGTACCCCTGTGGATACCGGAGTCGTCGCGGGCGACAACCCGGTTCCCATATTGCCGTCGGGGGGGATAGATCTCTTCGCTGAGGTGTCGAGGGTCGTGGTGGATGTGATGACGGCGATGGCTTGTCGGGACGGACAGCGAGACGGGGAGAACCTTCAAGCCTTCCGCGATGAGATCCGGGCCCGTATCGACAATCTGATCGCCCCGGTCAGCCCGATCGTTGGACCGCCCGGCGGGCGGGCCAACGGTAAAGATCAAAAGCTCCCACCTGGGCGATAACGGCGCGCATAGGAATAAATCGACCGATTTACTCTGTAAGTACCACTTCAATACTCCGATTGACGACTTCCGTACTGCATGGTAACTTTTCCCGGCTGGCCGAACCGGGGGGCTCGATTGGGTAAAGAGCTGTTGCGCGGATCGTCTTATATCGGAGCGAGTTGGTATCCCATTCTACGTGATGCACCATGAGCGATCAGCTGCTATCCGGGAGCAGTAAAGGCTCACCGCGCGGACTGGTGAGAGGTCTGACGACCCCTCAACCGACCGCGCCGGAATGGGTACTCCAAGGGTTCGAAACGGCTGGTCGGAAGGTCGTGTCAGCCTTCGGCATGATCGGCGATCTGTCCGCCATGATGCTCGACGCGGTGTGGTCGACCGGGTCGGCCCTGATACATCGGCGTTTCTCCTGGTCGGAGTTCTTCGAGCAGACGTGGTTCCTGATCTCGGTGTGTGTGCTGCCGACCATCCTCATCTCGATCCCATTCGGATTGGTGCTGGTGCTCGAGGTCGGCGGCCTGTCCCTCCAGATCGGGGCCTCGTCGATCGTCGGGGCGATCGACGCCATCGGCATCGTGCAGCAAGCTGCCCCGGTCATCACCGCGATCCTGCTGGCGGGAGCCGGGGGCTCGGCGATCTGCTCCGACCTCGGAGCCCGAAACATGCGCGACGAGATCGCGGCTATGTGGGTGATGGCGATTGATCCGGTGGAGCGCCTGGTGGCTCCAAGAGTGCTCGCCACGGTGGTGGTCGCCCTGTTGCTCAACGGGATCGTGGCCTTTGCCGGCATCATGAGCGGCTACGTCGCGGCCGTGCTGATCCTGCACACGAGCGCCGGCGGGTTCCTCGATTCGTTCAGCGCGTTTGCCCAGCCCTCGGACATCATTCAGTCGATGTTCAAAGCGGCGCTGTTCGGTCTCATGGCCTCGGCGGTGGCATCCCACCAGGGTCTCAACGCCAAGAAGGGCCCGGCAGGTGTGGGCGAAGCCGTCAACCGGTCGGTCGTGATCACAGGCGTCGGGCTGTTCGTCCTCAACGTGATCGTCACCGAAGTCTTCCTCGTGATCGTACCGCCCAAGGTGCTTTGATGGCCCTCCAGGTCAGGCCCATGCAGGCGATCACCCAGCCGGTGGCGTCGCGCGTCGGCAATCTCGGTCTGCGGATACGAAGTCAGCAGATCTGGCTGGGCGAGCTGCTGCTCTTCGTGGTCCACGTGGTCATGGCGATCCCACTGGTGCTGCGCCACTACCGCAGAGAGGTCTGGCGCCTGCTGGCGGAGGTCACCTTTGGCGGCGGGGTCCTCGCCATTGCGGCCAGCACCATCGTGGTCGCGGCCTTCCTGGCCGCCGTGGTCGGAGTCCAGCTCGGAATCTCCGGCCTCCAAGGGCTCAACATCGTCGGCTTGGCACCGTTAGCGGGGCTGCTCTCCGCCTTTGGCAACACGAGAGAGCTGGCACCCTTACTCACCGCGTTCGGACTCGCGGCCCAGATGGGCTGCCGCTTTACCGCCCAGCTAGGGGCTATGCGGGTGAGCGAGGAGATCGATGCCCTCGAGGTCATGTCGGTGCCTTCATTGCCGTACCTCGTCACCACCCGGTTGCTGGCGGCCCTGATCTGCGTCGTCCCGCTGTACCTACTTGCGCTGTCAGGCGCATTCCTGGCGTCCCAGGTAGCGGTGCTCGCCATTGCGCACCAAGGGACCGGGACCTACCAACACTATTTCTATCTTTTCCTGGATCGCCGCGACATCATCTATTCGGTCATCAAGGTCATCGTCTTTTGCATCCTGGTGACGATCCTGCATTGCTATTACGGCTATAACGCCACTGGTGGTCCCGAAGGGGTAGGTCGAGCGACCGGCCGAGCCATCCGGGCGAGCGTGGTCGCCATCTCCGTCTCCGACATGTTGATGACGCTCCTGTTCTGGGGTGTCTCCACGCCCGTGCGCGTCAGCGGATGACGACGCTCGAAGCCACCCCGCCTCCTACCGCCCCCGTTCCGGCCACCGCTCCGAACGCCCGTACCAAGTCCGGCCGCCTCTTCTGGTGGGGCAATCTTCTCACCCTGCTGGTCCTGGTAGCCGTGTCACTGATCTTCGCCTCGTTCGGTGGTGCGTTCACCCAGTACACAGTCGTCACCGCCGAACTCCCGTTGTCGTCCACCGCGGTCGCGCTCAACAGTCCCGTGGAGTACCGCGACGTGACAGTCGGCAAGGTCGCCAGCCAAGGGCGCTCGATTCCGGGCGGGCTCGTGTCGGTCGTCCTACACCTCAAGCCCTCGAAGGTGCGCGCCATACCGGCGGATGTCCAGGCGACGGTGACTCCCGTGTCCTTCTTCGGCAACGAGTACCTCGTACTCCAGCCGCCGGCCAACCCCGGGCCGGCGACGCTGCAAGCTGGCCAGGTCATTCCCCCTCTGACAAGCGGCCAGACCGCCTCGTTGCAATCGACGCTCGGCGATCTCGATCACCTGCTGATCGCTCTGCATCCGGCCCAGCTCGACGCCGCCCTCACGGCGCTGGCCGGGGCCCTTCAGGGTCAGGGAACCCAGCTCGGGCAGAACCTGGTGCTGGCCAACACCTACCTCAAAGGAATGTTGCCCCTGTGGCCGACGGTCGTGGCCGACCTCAACACCCTGGTGCCGGTGTCCAACACTTTTGCCGCCGCGACACCCAACATCCTCGCCATCCTCGCCAACCAGACGGTCACCGCCCAGACGATCACCGACGCCGGCGCCAACGTTCACAACGCGCTCGGCGGGGGTGCCACTCTGGCCGCGGAGACCGACCAACTGCTCGATGCAATCCAGCAGCCGTTCACCGTACTGGCGGCCGATTCAGGTCCGTTCCTCCAAGACATCTCGCAGAACCCCCAGGAGATCGCCCAGTTGCTCAGCGGGCTGAACACCTGGGCCCAGTCCTGGCTCGCCGCCGAGGGGTCCGGCCCGTACCTCTCCCTCACTGCCAACGTGTCCGTGATAAACCCTGCCGACCTGGGCCTGGCGGTGCTCGGGGGCCCGAGCGTGGCCAGCTACTTGACCGAAGGGCTTGGCGCCAGCTACGTCAACCCGCCCACCTACAACTCGGCCGACTGTCCGAGCTTCGGCTCACTCTCGGGCTGCGGGGGCACCACCACCGTCTCCGCCACCACCCCGCCTAAAGCCGCGGCCGCCGAACTCGCATCCCTGATTTCGGCGGCATCGGCCCCCGTCCTGGCCGAACCAACCCAAACCCAGGCTGTCGGGCAGATCGTGGCCGCCGCAACGGGCCGGCCGTCCGCCGACCCGGCGGTGAGCACGCTGCTGCTGTCTCCAGTGCTCCAAGGCTTGATGGGGAAATCGTGACCGACAAGCACACCCATCACGCTCACCCGGGGCTGACGTCGATCATCGTCAAGGTGGTGATCTTCACCGCCGTGTCGGCGCTGATCACCTCCATCGTCGTCACCTCGCTGCTCGACCTCGACGTCAACCCCACCATCAGCTACGCCGCGGACTTCAGCAACGCCTCCGGGCTCCAACCGGGGGACACCGTCCGCATCGCGGGCGTAGAGGTTGGCAAGGTCGGCGCGGTATCGCTGCAGGGCAGCTACGCCAAGGTGGGCTTCAGTATCGACAGCTCTCAGCACCTCACGACCACCTCGATGGCGACTATCCACTTCGAGAACCTTCTCGGTCAGCGATTTCTCGCCATCCTTCCCGGAGCACCCGGTGGCCGAACCTTGCGTTCAGGGAACACCATCCCCGTGTCACAGACCACTCCGGCGCTCAACCTGACGGCGGTGTTCGACGGCTTCGAGCCGCTCTTCTCCGCCCTGTCGCCTGGCGAGGTCAACCAGCTCAGCATGTCGATCATCCAGGTGTTTCAAGGGGAGTCCGGGACCGTCTCCAGCCTGGTGGCCGAGACCGCCGCCATAACCACCAACCTGGCGGACCGCCAGGCGGTGATCGACGGCCTGCTCACCAGCCTCGCCAGCCTCCTCAACTCGGTGGGGGCTCACGACACCGAGCTCGGGCAGCTGATCGGCAACTTCGACACTCTGGTCCAGGGGCTCGCCGCCAGCAAGTCCCAGCTCGGCTCAGCGATCACCAACCTCGACACCCTCACGACCACCGTGTCCGGCCTGCTCAACCAGTCGCAGCCGCAGCTCGACCAGGACATCGGCGGGCTCGCCACCGCCTCCGGGTCCCTGGCCGCCAACCAGACCGGAATCAACCATCTCCTGCAGGGCTTCCCCGGCATCCTCAACACCCTGACCAAAATCCAGAGCACCGGGAACTGGATCAACGCGTACATCTGCAACCTGACGGTCAACGTGACGGGCGTCGACGGCGGGCCGGCGCCTCCCCTCAACATCTCGATCATCCCGGGCGTCAACCCGCCGCTCTACCCGGAGAACGTCCGGCTCCCATCGGGCGCGGTGGGCAACCAGGCCGAGCACACTGCGAGCTGCTCGTGAAGCGCTTCCGCGAGCGCAACCGGGCCCTGCTCGGGCTGTCCACGGTGGTGGTGGTCCTGGCGCTCATCGCCGGTTCGCTCGAGTTCTCCAAGCTTCCCCTGATCCACAACACCGACGCCTACTCGGCCGACTTCGCCTCCGCCGGAGGTCTCGTGACCACGGACTTGGTGACGGTGCGCGGCGTGAAAGTGGGCGCCATCACTGGTCTGAAGCTGGACGGCGACCAAGTGAAGGTGAGCTTCGAGGTTCAGGGCGGGCTGGCCCTGGGCTCGACGACGTCGGCCGCGGCGCAAGTGCTCAGCCCCATCGGAACGGAGTACCTGGAACTCACGCCTTCTGGGTCCGGAAACCTCAAGGGGCCGATCCCGGTGTCTCGGACGACCCTGCCCTACACACTCGTCGCCGACCTGTCCGACCTCGGGAGCGAGATCCAGCAGTACAACATCCCTGAGCTGGAGCACGCCCTCGAGACCGGCAGCTCCGACCTGGCTGCCACGTCTGCGAGCGAGACGACAGCCGCGTTCAACGGACTGGCCCGTGTCTCGCAGATCCTGGGCAGTCAGTCGACCGCCCTGGCCGCGATCGTCAGCCAAGGCGCCGGACTGACTTCAGTCCTTTCCCAGCGGAGCGGCCAGCTCTTCAACCTCGTCGGCCAGGCCGACATAGTGCTGCAAGTGCTCCAGCAGCGTCAGGCGGCCATCAAGGCTCTGCTGGCAGCCACGTCGAGCCTGAGCCAGGAGCTCACCTCGATCCTGTCGACCAACCGCGGGCAGCTGACCAGCCTCCTCGACAACCTCCAGACCGTCTCCGCCGTACTCGCCCAGGACAGCAACGACTTCGGCCAAGCCATACCAGTGCTCGCCGCATTTAGTAAGTACGCGGCCAACTCCACCGGGTCAGGCGCCTTCGCCGATGTCTCTGTGCCCACGCTCCTGGTCCCCGACAACGTGATCGAGGAGTGCTCGGCTTCCGGAGCCTTCCCGAGCAGCAACCCGCAGGTCGGATGTCGGCCACCCCCAGCCCCATCGGACGGCGCCAAATGAAGCGAATATCTCCTCGCGTCCGAATGGTGGCAGTGCTCGTGGTCTTAGCCGGGATGGTGACCGCAGGGATCTTGGCCATCGTCACCAGCGGCACTTCCGAGACGAAGATCACGGCCCGTTTCGCCACGGCCCCCGGCCTCTTCGCCGGCAATCAGGTCAAGATCCTGGGGATGCCTGTGGGGCACGTGACCAAGATCACGGCCGGACCGACCTACGTGACGGTGCAGATGGAGGTCCCCGCCTCGATCAAGGTTCCGGCCGACGCCCAGGCCCTGATCATGGCTCCAAACATCGTCAACGACCGCTACGTCCAGCTGAACCCCGCCTACACGGGCGGCCCAACGATGCCCGATCACGCGCTCATCCCCCTGTCGCGAACCGGGGTGCCGGAGTCAGTGGACGACATCATCGACAGCCTCAACGAGTTGGCCGTGGCGCTCGGTCCGCACGGTGCCAACGCCCACGGGGCGCTCTCGGCACTCGTAGCCGAGGCGGCCAGGGCCTTCGGCGCCAACGGGACCGCGCTGAACTCAACCCTCACCAACCTGGGCTCGGCCTTCGGGGCCCTGTCGTCACAGGGCCCCGATCTCACCAGCCTGTTCGACAACCTCGGCAACCTCAGCCACGTGGCGTCGCAGTACACCGGGTCGTACCAGGCTTTTGCCAACGACCTAGCGGTGGTGAGCACCGATCTGGCCTCAGACGACAGCTCTCTCGGGTCCGCCCTCTCCAACCTCCAGCAGGCCCTGGGCCAGCTGGCCAGTTTTATCCAGACCAACGGCACAGCGCTCGGGCAGAGCGTCGCCAACCTGTCCACCTTCGCGGGAGCAGTGGCGCAGAAGCAGACCGACCTCGAGCAGGTGTTCGGAGTCCTCCCAGTCGCCCTGCAGAACCTCAACAACGCCTTCGATCCGACGACCCACGCCCTGCGCGCCCGATTCGACCCGGTGTCCGGGTCGGCTGGGTTCTCAAAGTCGGTTTGCGGCAACTCGCTGCTGCGGTTGCTCGTCCTCGCCATCGATCCATCTCAGGACACGCCGGCGCACAACCCTGCCGAGGACCCGACGGTCGACCTGGCCTGCGGTGTCAACGGGTTGGTCGCCGGGCTGCCCAACCCTCCGGGTGCCTCGGCTGGGCCCAACCTGTCGCTCAGCGCTCTCGTCAGCGGTGGGGCATGAGCAGGCGGGCCGGGCGATGCCGGCCGGCTCGCGGGTGGGTCGTCGGAACGGTCACTTTGGCGGCTGCGCTCGTGCTGGGAGGTTGCGGGTTCAGCCTCCAGTCCCTCCCCAAGATCGGCGGCGACATCGGCCCCACCTACCCGATACACGCCGCGTTCGCCAACGTGCTCAATCTGCCGGATGACGCCCAAGTCCGCGTCGGAGCCGAAGTGGTCGGGGAGGTCGCCAGCATCTCCACCCGCGACTTCGCCGCGAACGTCACCATGAACATCAAGCGAAGCGTCCAGCTGGTGCAGGGCACCACCGCCGAAGTCCGCTTCGACAACCCGCTCGGCGACGAGTACATCCTGCTGCAGGCACCCGCCTCGGCCGCCACCGCCGAGACGTTGCGACCCGGATCGGAGATCCCCGAGAACGAGACGAGCACCGCACCCAGCGTCGAGGACACCTTCGGAGCCCTGTCCCTGCTGCTCAACGGCGGCGGCCTCAACCAGTTGCAGACGATCATCCACGAGCTCAACAACAGCTTCAATGGCAACCAGCCCCAGATCCGGTCCCTGCTGTCCACCATCAACGGCGCCGTGACCACTCTCGCCGGCGGTCAGGTCCCCGTCGACAACGCCCTCGCCGCCATCGGAAATCTCAGCCAGAAGCTCAATGGCAACGGCGGGGCGGGCGCCAGCACCATCGGCAATGGCATCAACTCGATCGCACCCGCGATCGGGGTCCTCGCCGGCGAGAACACCGACATCTCCAACCTCCTCAGCTCCCTCTCCATCCTGGGCTCGGTCGGTACGCAGATCGCCCAGCAGGCGGGGCAGAACTCCGTCAACGATGTCAAAGACCTCCTTCCGGTGGTGGACCAGCTCAACGCGGTCTCCCAGCAACTCGGCCCAGACCTGACGAACTTGTCGCAGTTCGAGACCGAGACCCCCAAGGTGGCACCCGGCGACTACCTCCAAGTCAGCGTGATCGCCAATGTCATCCTGCCGGCGGGTGACTTCACGGCCAGCCCGGCGACGACCGCGGCGTCGGTGGCGAGCGCGTCGAGCGGCGCCCAGGCGGTAACGGCCCTTCTCGAAGGAGGTGTCCTGTGAGGGACATGGGAGTGCGGTCATGAGCCAACGGCTGCTGCCGCGAATGATCGCCTTGCTCGTGGTGACCATCCTGGGCGTGTACTTCATCACCATCGACGTGATGCAGTACCGCATCGGCCCCCAGCGCTTCACGGTAACGGCATACATGCCCAACGCCGGCGGCCTCTATCCGGGCGCGGATGTCAACTACCGCGGCGTCGGAGTCGGCAACGTGACCTCGCTCGACCTTTCGACGACCGGGGTGGCAGTCAAGATGGGAATCAACCCCGGCGCCCACATCCCTGACAACGGGATCGTCCGGGTCAAGGACCTCTCGGCGCTCGGCGAGCAGTATCTGGACTTCGAGCCAGCTACGTCAGGTCGGCCCTTCCTGCGTGCCGGGAGCGTGATCGCCGCCAGCCGGATCATTCTGCCCACCCCGATCGGCACCTCTCTCATCAACCTGGGGATCCTCCTCAACAGCATCAATCCCCAGGATCTCCAGACCGTCGAGAGTTTCCTGACCACGGCCTTCATAGGCACCGGACCCAGCCTGCGAACGATCATCGTGACCGGTCAGCAACTCTTCGACTCGCTGGTCGCGGCCCAGCCCGAGACCGTCAACCTAGTAGTGGACGGCCGCACGGACCTGGACACGCTGAAGGCAACCGACGGCGACCTCACTACGTTCACTCAGGGTCTGGCGCAATTGACCGAGCAACTCCGCAGCTCGAACAGCGACCTCCAGGCGCTTATCGACAACGGGGCCGCCGCCGCGGCCCAGACCGACCCGTTCCTGGCCGGATACAACTCGTCGATCGCCGGCACCATCGCGGGCCTGAGCACCGATTCACAGGCATCGGCGATGTTCCAGCCGGCCGTGCAAGCCCTCTTTCAGGTGCTGCCGGTAGTGGCCACCGACCTGGCCAGCTCGGCTTCGGGGGGACAGGTCAACGGCGAGCTGAGCTTCAACACCGCCAACACGGTCTGCCCGTACATTCCGGCGACCGCCATACCCGGCCCGACAGAAAAAGAGACGACAGCCCCGCTCGACAACTCCTGTGATACGCGAGCCGCCGATCTGCTTCAGCGCGGCGCCTACAACTCCCCTGGAGGTTGAATATCGACACAAGGGAACCCATCAACCCATAAGGATCAATTGCATAGATCAGCGATGTTACGACTCCGGGGTACAGCGTGCCCAACTATTTAGCGCGCCGATCGAGCATCGATTGGAGCGTCGATCGGGGAAGATTTTTTCGGAAACATTCCGGTAACTTTCGCTGGTATTCTCTGGCACAATCTTCAGTCCTCAACTATGATTTCGGTCACAACAGTAGCTCCGAAATGGCAATCACAAGGAGATAAATAGACAAATGTCACGTTCGTTGAAGATGGCCACACTTGCCGCCGTCGTAAGCCTCAGCAGCCTCGGGATCTTCGCGGGCACTGCGGCCACGGCGGCCCCGACGATCACCTATCCCTATCTGTCGCCCCCGAGTACTGCGATCAGTGCCACGGGCACCCTGAGTGGGAGCGGCACCCTCTTCGGCGTCGCGTTCAGCGCCAACTGCACCACGGTCAAGACCACCGCCGACACGCCGGCGGACGGTATGACTGCCTCGGTGCCGTCCAAGGACATCAGCATCACCGGTTGCACAGACTCGCTCCACGGCACCGATACCGTCAAGGTCGCCGGCACCTGGAAGCTGATGTTGAGCAAGAACAGCAAGACGGTCACGCTGACCCTTCCCAAGGACGCCGCGATCTTCACTTCGAGTATCGACACCGGGTGTCCCGTTACCTTTGCCCCGGCTAAGGCCGCCAAGATCACGGGCACCTATAACGAGAAGACCGGTGCAGCCTCTCTCCCTAGCCAAACCGTTCCGACCAGCGCTCCTACCGCATGTGATGCATCGTCGACCGGCACCGTGACCTCCAGCCTGACTCTCAAGCCAATCGTCACAGTCGTTACCAAGGCGTGACCGCGGCTTAGGCCACTCACGACTCCACCGCACCGATCGAATGCCCGCCCCAACTCCGGGCGGGCATTCGATACGGACGGCTCGGGCGTTCTCTGCAAGATGTCGATGAATCAACACCGATGATTGAGAGCAACATTGTGATCAGGTGCCCTCGCCAAAACCACTTGCGCCGTCACGGCGGCTGCTGATAGTGCATCGCCCTCCGAGCTCAGGCGGGATCCTCACTCGAGGCCGGCGCAGGGCTGCGGCGGCGGCTGCCGTCGTCGTGGTTCTCCTACTCATTTTGGGCGTCACGGACGGGACGCACCCGACGCCCAGGACGTCTTCTGGTATCCGAAACAAACCTGCCGTCCTGCTCACGGCCCTGCGGAACGGCGCCTTCCCTGAGGCAAACGCCGACAATCTTCCCAAAGATTGCCTGCCCAATCCGATCGGACCGCCCGGTGCGCCTTATCAGTTCGGCATCGTCGTCGTGGTCACCGACGGCAGCCTGACCGCCGGTCCGGTGGCGGTGCCAAACATATCGGCCACGATCTGCGGGATCGTTACCGTAACCACCGGCACAGCCGGATGCCCGGCCGGCACCACTATTGTCATCCCCCCCGACGGGCAACTGTTCGGGCCACTCAATGCCTACCTACATGTCATCCCCGGACTCGATCCCAGCGTGCCCTTCACCCCACATCCGCAGGAGATCGTCAGCAGCCTTGGCTGCCAGTCCTCCCAGGGCGGACTAAAGGTCAGCGCCACGGGCAACGTCGGCGGCACGGCCGGCGCTTTTGGCGTCGCGTGCAGCATCCAGGTCACCGTTCCGCTGGCCGGGATCATCACCGGGCCGCTCGATCCGCCGTTCCAAGCCCACGGCACGTTCACGGGGCAGTTGAAGGTTCCGGCCGTCGCCCTGTCGCCGACATGCCCAGCGGAAGTGGCGACCAATCTCAACGAGATCGTTGGCCTGCCGACCGTGGGCACCGTCACCCTCCCCTTCACGGCCGCCATCTATATTCCCGGAGCCTCAACGTGAAGGTTTCCTTGCGCCGGTATTGGAAGACGATCGCCAGCGCGTCATGCCTCGTCCTAGCGGTCGCCGTCATAACGCCGGGAAGCGGACCCAGTAGCCGATCCACGTTGCCATCGATTTCCAAGGCGGAGATGGCGATCCTGGTACGGGCCGCGGTTGCCGCCCACACCGAGAGCGCCCAACTCAACGCATCCGCAGAGCGCCCCACCTGTCCTGCACCCGCGCTGGCCGACGAGACGTTCCCAGCCTCGCCTGGGAGCAACGAAAGTTATGGCGTGCCGTTCGAAGCGGCCATCACCAACACCCAGTTACTCAGCGGATACAGCGAGTACAACGCAGACCACACGACCGACACCGTCAACGCCGCGACCTACCACCTCTCCCCATGGGAGGACACAATCGGGGACATCACCGGATGGATCACCGGAGTACTCCAGCTTCCGCAGCTGACAGCGACCATCTCGCCCGACGACGTGGTGTTCTGCGACGAGGCCAAGGACGTCTGCGTGAGCGCGCAGCCTCCCTCCGGACGTTGTGCCCAGATACGGTTCGAGCCCGAGGTCCCCACTGGCGAGCAGCCGCTGCCACCTCAAGGCAACTTTCAGATCTTGGGGACCCACGCCGCGGGCCCAGCCACGCTCGAAGGGGGTCAATCGGCCACATACACCTTCACGGGATCATCCGAAACCAACCACTTTGGCAGCACTGTGACCTTCACCGGGAACCTGGGAGCTACCCAAGCATCCGCGGCCGGGGGACTTTACTATGTCGGATACCCCTTCGATGCCTACCCCAACCAGCAACTCAGCGTCAGCCTCGAACTCCAACAGGGTAAGACCACATGGACGAACCTGGGAGCAGCACCCGGGCCCAGCCTCGATCCGGGGAACTATGAGATGAAAGCGATCGTGACCAACGAGTCGAGCGAGTCTCTCACGAATGGGGCCTTTTGGAGTTCCATCGGCGGGGGTAGTTTCGGCAACCTCGGCCCCGGCAAATCTGTCACAACCGAGCCTGTCACCGCCACGGTGCAGCCGGGCGCTCAGACGATCATGGTCAACCCCACCATGTCCTATACGTCCGCAAAGGGGATAGCGGTCACGTATTCGGGATTCGCGGTCGGCTACTACACCGGTTGCGAAACGGCCAATAAGTGCGAGCCCACGACCCCCGATTTGGTGGTATCCACGCCGAAGATCAACGGCGTTCCCGCCGGCACGACCCCAGGACCCGACACCGGAGCCGGTTTTGGCGCGCCCTACACCGCGACTGTGACGCTGACCAACGACAGTTCTTCGCCTATCACCGGCATCACTGGCTCAACTCCATCCTTCTCTTGCTCAGGGTCACCTGGCTGTGTGCCCTACACAGTGTCGATCGCTCCGGGCGCCACCACCTTCGCGGTAACCGGTGTCGCCGCGGACGGGGCCCTCGAGGTGAGCGGGACCGCGAGCGCCACTACCACCATCGCAGAGTGGTTCGCCCCCGTGGCGTCGCTCAACTCAACGCAGGTGTCAGCTACCAACGTGACCCTCTCCAGCCAGTCGCCCAGGACCCTGCCGTCCATTTCCCCTCCAGCCCCAAGTCCGGGCAATCCGGACTATCGAGAGCTCCAGGTGACCCCGCAGCCTCTTACCGGGCCTCTGGGCGACTCCGTCACTGGTCCGCTTACCGGGTCGTCAGGAACTCTCGCGAGCAACGACTTCACCGTGCCCGCCTTCGGCCCCATTCCGGACCAACCATTCTCGCTGGCGCTGGCGCTCAATGATTTGGCCAGCGGAGATATCGCTGAAGACCCCTCGATCTGCCTCAATAAGCCGAGCGGGTGCAGCATCTACGCGAATGTCTTCAAAGGTGGCAACGTAGCCGACCTGCCGGGCTGGGGGCAGTTCAGTGCGGCTGCGACCCTCACCTATATCGGGCTGCCGGCCGGGCCCCCTGCGGATTTCGACTTCATACCGCCCACGAACTAAGGCCTGCGAAGAAACAACTTGGGCGGCCGCAGACCGAACCAGGGTCTGCGGCCGCCCAAGTTGTTTCGCAGCAGACCTTAAGTCCCTAGACCCAGACAGAGAAAGGGCCGCCGGCTGGGCAGATCCCACGCCGGCGGCCCTTTCTTCAAATACGCACTTGGCTACCCGAGGTGCTTCCGGATGATCGAGGCGGGAACCAGGTAGGTCGATCCGGAGAACACCGCGGCGTTATTGCCAGCCGCGGATGGGAGCCCTTCGATGTCGTTGAGGACCGGATCGAGGATCCCAAACGGTCCGCATCCGCTCGTCCCCGGGACGCTGAAGGCGTTGTCCACCAACTCCGCACCGGTATTGGTGGTGACGTTGGTCTTCGTCGAGGTCGACGTGGTGCCCCTGGAACCGGTGATCGGCTGATTCGGCGGCGGCGGCGACGTCGTCCCGGTCGTCAGATTGACCGAAATGGGGTCGCTGGTGGAGCCGATCGTGCAGCCCGAACCGAGCAGCGTGTTGTTGATCGCGACGTCGAGGTTCAGGCCGACAGCTGTCCCCGTCTCGGTAAGCAGGTTGACGAGGCTCACCGTCGGGGTGCCGATCAGCTCAGGAGTCGCCGTGATGGAGAGGGCCCCTGGCAGCGGCGGCAGACCCTCTATGGTGACGGTGATCGGCGGCGACTGCAACGCAGGCGTCCCGTCGGTCGGAGACACCGCGTAGATGCCGCTTGGGCCCTCGGCCAGTCCCATCGTCAAGGTAGCGGGCGACGGTGTCGTCAGCGTTTGCGAACCGACGGTGAATGAGCCACCCATCGAGCCGGACAGGCACAAGAATACCGCCGCATCGCTAACCGGGCAATGGGCGAAGACGGCCAGAGCCTTCGGCAGCTTGCCAGTGGCAGTCGAGGCACTAGCCGGGCCGGCGGCCGTCGCCACAAGAGACCCAGCCACGATCGTGGCCGCAAGTGTCCTCGAACCCATCCGAAACATCCTCATTCGCCGGGAATGGCCCCTCCCGTCACGACTACCCGTTTTGCCTGATTTATCGGTGAACGCGAACATAGAAAACGACTGCATATGCGGTATCCCCCTTGAAGTAGTCTCGGACATTATCAAAGCTACCAAACGGTAAGGTCGCTTGAATAGTCTTATCTAAGCGATGGCCTCGTCGGGCGCGGAGGCCTCGCCCTCGAGGTCGGCGTCGGCCATCTCGTCCATGCTGATCGGACCGTCCGGCGAGCCGGACAGAAACTGTTCGATCACCGGCACGCCCGAGTTGGTCATTTCCTCCTTCGAGCCGAATGCCACCAGCTGCGATCGGAAGAGCAGGCCCAAGTAGTGCGCCACCCTCTTCACGGAGTCGATGTTGTGGGTGATGATGAAGAACGTGGCCCCCGTCTCCTCGTGAACGGTGTTGACCAGCGCGTCGAGGTACGCCACCCGGACTGGATCGAGCCCGGAGTCAGGCTCGTCGAAGAACAGGATCTGGGGATCGAGCACCAGAGCCCGGGCCAAGCCGGCCCGTTTGCGCATACCGCCCGACACCTCGCCGGGAAGTTTGTGAAGGTGAGCGACCAAACCGACCAATTCGGACTTGGCCAGGACGATGGTCCGGATCTCCAGGTCTGTCTTGTTGGTGTGTTCGACGAGGGGGAACGCAATGTTGTCGTACAGGTTCATCGACCCGAAGAGCGCGCCGTCCTGGAACAGCACGCCGAACTTCCGGCGAATTCGGAGGACTTCCTTTTCCCGAACGCCGACCATGGGATCCCCGTCGATATAGACCTGCCCCGCCTCTGGTTGCAGGAGGCCAATAATGGTCTTGAGGAGCACGGACTTGCCCGTACCCGAAGGGCCCAGTACGGCTGACGTCTTGCCGCGGGGAACATCGAAAGTGATGTCCTGCAGAACGGTGTGGTTACCAAAGCGTTTCGTCACACCTTGGATCGAAATGATGGCATCGGTGGCATATCCGGGCTTTTCCGGAGGTGCCGACAACGCGGACTCATACGGCTGCGACCAAGTCGGCTCCACGGCATCCTCATCTCGTCATTGGGAACCCCACAGAGCCTAGGTGGAAACGAGTGGCACCTGCTCGAACTACGGGCATGGCACACTTAGCCGCCACGCATAGAAGGAGAGACCGGGAGACGGATGACGACACTTGACGAAGCCCCCGTCGACCGGGGCCGGTTGGGACACGGCAGGGAGTGGCTGGCGACGCACTTGCTATCCGTGGTCGTCGGGCTGATCCTGTTGACACTCGCCGGAGCTCTCATCCTGACCACCGGGCAGCTTCGCCACCGCAATGCGGTCGACAGCGCCCGCACCAGCGCCCTGAGTGCCGCCAAGGTCTACGCCGTCGAGCTAGCCAGCTACGACTACCACCACCTGGACCAGGACTTCGGCAAGGTGCTGGCCGACTCGACCCCCACATTTCGCCAGAGCTTCACGCAGTCGAGCGATGCCCTGAAGACGTTGCTGACGAAATACGACGCCACCGCGACAGCCACCGTCGTCGCGGCAGGGATGGTGTCAGCCAGCACGAGCCGTGCGGTCGCACTCATCTTTCTCAACCAGAAAGTCACCAACACCACGCAGAATGGCAAGGTGACGAGCGATGAGAGCAGACTCGAGATCACCATGCTGCACTCTGGCGGCAGATGGCTGATCAACCAGGTGACGTTGCTCTAACCCCCTCCGTCCGCCACGATCGACGCGGCCGCGCCTTCGATGGGCGTGTCGATGGCGGTCATCTTGCGCTTGGAGAACAGCACCCCACCCAGGATCACGGCTAACGCGGCCGCAGCGACCACGAACCGCAACGCGGTGTGATGCTCCATGCTGATCACCCCGGGCAGGATGAGGAGGCTGACGAGGTTCATGACCTTGATCAGCGGGTTGATGGCCGGGCCGGCGGTGTCCTTGAACGGGTCGCCGACGGTGTCACCGATGACGGCGGCCTTGTGCGCCTCCGACCCCTTGCCGCCCTCGTGGCCGTCCTCGATGTACTTCTTGGCGTTATCCCAGGCCCCGCCGGCGTTGTTGAGGAAGTTGGCCATCAGCTGGCCGGTGAGGATGGTCCCGGCCAGGAAGGCGCCGAGCGCCTCGTAGCCGATGGCGAAGCCGACCACGACCGGCGACAGGATGGCGAGGAGCGCCGGGGTGGCCAGCTCCCGCTGGGCCGCGGCCGTGCAGATGTCGATGACCCGGCCGTACTCGGGCCGCTCGGTGCGGTCCATGATGCCCGGATGCTCGCGAAACTGACGTCGCACTTCCTGGACCACCGTTCCGGCGGAACGGCCGACCGCCCGGATGGCCAGGGCCGAGAAGAGGAACGCGATGGAGCCGCCGATCAGCAAGCCGATAAACGTCTTCGGGTTGGCGACGTTGATGATCGTCTGCGACACATCGGTGAAGAGGGCGTTACCGGTAGGAATCACGCCATTGACAGCAGGGATCTTGACGTTCTCCGAGATTGTCTGGATGTAGCTGGCAAACAGGGCCACCGACGCGATGACGGCGGACCCGATGGCAAAACCCTTGGTTACCGCCTTGGTGGTGTTTCCCACCGCGTCCAGGCTGACCATGACCCGTTCCGGTTCGCCGTGGAACTCGCCGCTCATCTCGGCGATGCCTGCGGCGTTGTCCGAGACAGGCCCGAAGGTGTCCTCCGACACCACGATGCCGGCGTTGGACAAGAGGCCGAGTCCGGTGAGCGACACCAGATACAGCTCCAGTTGGATGTTGCCGTGGCCTAGGCCGATGGCCACCACGATGGCGATCACGATGGCCACCACGGCCGGGACCGCCGACTCCAATCCGGAGCTGATGCCGGAGAGGACCGTGGTGGCCGGGCCGGTGCGAGCCGCCTCGGCGATGTCGCGGACGGGCGTCGTCTCGGTCGACGTGTAGTACTCGGTGACCCGGCTGGCGACCTGGCCGAGGACGACGCCGGTGAAGACGGCCCAGAACACCTTGAGGTTGTGCACGTAGAACTGCGACACAAAGAACACGCCGATGATGGTCAGCACAGCGGAGGTGAGCAGGCCCCGGTTGATGGGCGCCATAGCGCTGCGGTCCTTGGGCGTGGCCCGGACCACGAAGATCCCGATGATCGACGCCAGGATGCCGATGGCCGGCACGATCAGCGAGAACACCAGGCCGACCTGACCCTTGGCGGCGCCGAAGGCCGTGTTGGCCAGGATCAGCGTCGCCACCAGGATGACGATGTAGGACTCGAACAGGTCCGCCCCCATACCGGCGCAGTCCCCCACGTTGTCGCCCACGTTGTCGGCGATGGTGGCGGCGTTGCGAGGATCGTCCTCGGGGATGCCGGCCTCGACCTTTCCAACCAGGTCCGCACCTACGTCAGCCGCTTTGGTGAAAATACCGCCACCGACGCGCATGAACAGCGCCAGGAGGGACCCACCGAAGCCGAACCCGATCAAGATGGCGGTGGCGGTGTTCTGGAACAGCATCACGATCGCAGTCGCGCCGAGAAGGCCGAGGCCCACCACGAACATGCCGGTGACCGCCCCGGTGCGGAAGGCCACCTTCAATCCCGCCGCCATCGACCCGTCCCGAGCCGCGGCCGCGGTCCGGACGTTGCCTCGCACCGCGGTGCTCATGCCGATGAAGCCGGCCAAGCCCGACAGCGACGCTCCGACCAGGAAGGCCAGGGCCCGGAGCAGGCCCGATAGGCCGTACGAGAGCACGGTGTGCTTGCTGCCGTCGGGGAGGGTCCGGGTGACCTTGCTCGCGGTGACGCCCACCAGGACGGCCAGAGGCAGGACGATTATCCCGATGGCCCTGAATTGGCGGATCAGGTAGGCCTGGGCGCCCTCTTGGATGGCCTTGGCGATCTCGATCATCGTGGGGGTCCCCTGGTCGGACGCCAGCACCCCTCTCATCAGGACAAAACCGGTGGCGATGGCGGTCAGGCCGCACGCGGCAGCAAAGATCAGCCATATCCACTCGGTGCTGTGCAGGTGGAACGGCTGATAGCCGCCCTCAGCGAGGACTCGCATGATCAGACGGTTCCTTTCTCTTCTTGTGGTTGGTTGATGTGACGGTCTCTACCGCCGGGATGGACCCGATCCGCACCCGGATCTGGCGGGCCACCCGATCCCCGATGGTGCGGTCCTGGCCGTCTACCGACACGACAAGCGGACCGTCGAAAGGGTGCTTCTCCCGGACCTCCACCTCCACGCCGGGCCGCACGCCGAGCCCGTCGAGGAATTTGGCCACGTCGGGATCGGTCGAGCCCGGCAGCGCCACTATGGCCCGGTCTCCCGGCGAGAGGTCGTACAGCGGGGGCATGTCCGGCAGGTCGGCGCTCTCGACGCCCGGGATCGGGAACCCGTGCGGGCAGATGGCGGGGCGGTCGAGGGCGGCGTACAGGCGGTCCTCGACCTCTTGGGGAAGTTGGTGCTCAAAGGTGGGGGCCAGCCGGTCGGCCTCGGACCAGCTATAGCCCAGCATGTCCGCCAGGAACCGCTCGACTATGCGGTGGCGACGCACCACGCTCATGGCCCGCCGGCGACCGGCGTCGGTAAGTTCCACCCCGTGATAGGGCGTGTGCACCGCGAGGCCGCGGTCAGCCAGCTTCTTGACCGTGGCGGTCATGGTGGCGGGCGAGAGCTTCAGGGACGCGGCCAGGTCGCCGGTCCGCGCCCCCCTGTCAGCGGGCGGCTGGAGGGTCGGATGCGGGTTGGAGGTCAACCGCCAGATCGCCTTCAGTGTCTCACGTTCGGATTTCGTCAGTGCCGCGTCCATGATTTCGACGGGCGACCGTACTTTTTCGCCCTAACGAAAGTCAAACCCCGAAGTCGACCCTCAGTGATCGTCGGAGAGAACTACCCGCAGGATCTCAGCGGTCTCGTCGCCGCCGTCGACAGCCGGGCCGCCAAAGAGGGTCATCCACACCGCCGTGCCGGCCGGGCTGGACTCGAAGCGCACCGCGTCGACCAGGTTGCGGATCAGCGGGATGCCAAGGCCCCGCTCGAAGTTGAGGCGCTCGGGATCGGTGACCGGCGGGTGCTCGGGCAGGACGTCGGGATCGAAACCGCTGCCCGAGTCGGCGATGCACACCTCCAGGCGCTCCGGGGCCTCCCAGACCTTGACGACCACGGGTTGGTCCTGCCCGGCGGCGGCGTTGGCCTCGATGGCGTTGGTGCACGCTTCCGACACCGCCAGCTTGAGATCGTCGATCCGCTCCTCGGCGACGGTCCGCCGCGCCGACACCAGCGACGACACGATCAGGCGCACCACCGCGATGTACTCCGTCCGGGACGGTACGGCCAGCTCCAAGGAGAGGTCCATAGGCAGAGCGACGCCGACCCTCAGTTGGCGGTGGCCTCGTCCACCGACGCCGAGATCGAGAACACCGTCGTCATCCCGGTGATCTCGAACACCTTGAGGATCCGAGCCTGGGTGCAGACCAGTGACAGGTCGCCGCCGTTGCTGCGTAAGCGCTTCAACCCGCCCACGAGTACGCCCAGCCCGGTCGAGTCCAGGAAGTCGACCCCGTCGAGGTCGACGACGATCTGCCGGTGGCCCTGGCTGACCAGATCGACGAGCTTCTCCCGCAGCCGCGGGGCCGTGTACACATCGACTTCCCCTTTGACGGCCAGGACAGTGTGGGGCGATCGGCTGTCGTCGACATCCAGACCGAGCTCCATGATGTAGTCCTTCCTAGATCGTCTCGAGATCAAACACTAATGGGCTGGGTCAGCCCGAGCCCTCCGCCCTGTAACGGGCGGCAAAGAGGCGCATCTCGCCCCTCAGATACCACACGTGAAGGGCCAGGGCCAAGGCGATCAGGCCCAAGGCCAGGGCCGCCAGGGAATCGACATTGGGCTTGGGGCCGGTCTCCTTGGGGTCGCTGCCAAGGGCGGCCGAACCCTGGGCCTGGGCAGATTGGCCGTTATAGGGCAGGGTCTCGTTGTACTGCGGGACTATCGTGGTGGCCGGCGCCAAGGTGGTGGCCGAGGCGGTGGCCGGTGGGGCGACGGGTGCGACGGTGGGGGCAGTCTCGACGATCGGGACGGGCGGCAGGGCGACGGAGACAGGTCCCGACGTTCCCGATCCCGGCCCGACCGCACTGGGATCCACCTGGACGCTGGTCGTGACCGCTTTGGAGGCGACCACGTTGGTCGCCGAGGCATCGGAACCGAATCGGAGCGCGGCGACGCCGTAGGTCCAGGTCCCGGCCGCCGAGGGGCCTTCGTAGGTGAGCGGCGACGGGCACACTTCGCCGGCGCCCGGGCCGGCGCCGGCCGTGCTGCACGCGTACACGGTCTGGCCGTCTCGGCTCACCTGGTAGCCGACCAGGTCCGGTTCTGGCGACGCGGCCGGACTCCAGGTGACGCCGACGACACCGAGCGAGGAGGCCGAGGCGTGTACCGATGTCGGCGCCGCAGGTGCGACCGCCAGGGCCACCTGGGCCGGGGAGTAGGCCTTTGAAGGGGTACACGACCCGGCCACCGTAAACACCGTGCAGGCGGTCACTTGGTAGGTGCCGTTGAGGATCCAGGTGGTCGTCTTCGTCTGGTAGGTGAGCGGCCAGGTCCAGCACTGGGTGGTTTCGCCGGTGGGCGGGGTGATCTTCGACGAGCACGGCTGCGACGCGAGCAGTGGGAGCACGGCCGACGGCGTTTTGAGGGCAGGAGCGCTCGCTGGCCGAGCCGCACCTTCGGGGACCCAGGCGATCTGGACGGCCGTGGTGGTCGTGTCCGTGTCGGGGTAGCTCACTTGCAGCTGGGTCGGGTCGAGGGTGCACGCGCCGGCCGATCCCGGATCACATGGCACCGCCGTGGCCCCGAACAGGGCGTGGGCACCCGGCACGGTCGTAGTGGTCGTGGTCGTGGTAGTCGTCGTGGTGGTCGAGCCCAGCGGGTAGGCGACGGCTAGCGGGGCCAGGGCCACGGCGGCCCCACACACCAATAACGAGGCCCAGAGCAGACGGCGAGCAACCACTACACGGACACTACCGAACTGACCATCTGCGCCTTGATGATGATGCGGTGCGACGCGGACCCCTTCGGGTCACACGCGGTGAGGGTGAGGGTGGCTACTCCGGGCGTGTTGGCAACGACGCCCCAGTCCTGGGGCAGCACGACGAAGGGATCCTCGGTGACCCGGTAGACACAAGAACCGATCGGGGTCTCGAGGATGACCGTGTCGCCCGGCGCCAGGCGGTCGATGTTGGCGAAGGGCTTGCCGTAGGTGGTCCGGTGTCCGGCGATGGCCACGTCGCCCACGTCGCACGGGAGGGGTGTCTCGGGGTAGTGGCCCGCCCCGGCTCGGAGGGCGTTGTCGTCGACCCCCTGCACGACGACGACGTTGACGCCGAGCTTGGGGATCTCCAGTCGGGTGAGACTCTGCCCCGAGCGCAGAGAGTTCGACAGGTAAGCCTGGCGGATCGCCACGCTGTCCAGCTCTTTGCTGAGCTTGCCCTGGAGGTCGTTGTGCACGAAGTCGGTGTAAACGGGATAACCGAGCATCACGACCGCAGCCACGAGTAGCACCACGCCGGCGACGGTCATGCCACGGCGCACGCCTTGGCGTTCGGACAACCAACCCAACAACCTGTCCAACCCGGGACTCCTCTCCACCCATCCGACCTATCCGACCGCTCACCTCCCGTTGGCACGGCTGGCGACCCCGCGAGGCTAGTTGGGGGGCCGTTGGGGCCGGTCGCGCCTGGTAGCACGCCGGAGTGCCCGTACAGTGGGTCGGATGGAGGCGGCGTTCTTTGACCTGGACAAGACGGTGATCGCCAAACCGTCGATCATGGCTTTTGCGCGCGACTTCCGCCGCGAGGGCCTGCTCACCCGCCGGACGATGGCCAAGGGCCTGTGGCTCCAGGTCGTGTACGTGCACGTGGGCGCGGGTTCCAAGAAGCTGGCCCGGGTCCGCCAATCGGTTCTGGCCCTTACCACCGGCTGGGACCAGGCGCTGGTGCGTCGGGTCGTGTCCGAGGGGCTTTCGTCGGCCATCGACCCCATCACCTACGCCGAGGCGCGGGAACTGATCGACGAGCACCGCTTGGCCGGCCGGCGGGTTTACCTGGTGTCCGCCGCCCCGGCGGAGATCGTGGAACCGCTCGCCCAGCATTTCGGCGCCCACGAGGCGCTGGCCAGCGTGGCCCGGGTTGACCGGGACGGGCGCTACACCGGAGACGTGGAGCGGTACGCCTACGGCCCGGAGAAGGCGTCGCTCATCCGTCACCTGGCGACGCGCGACGGTCTCGACCTGACGGCGTCATGGGCCTACAGCGACTCCGCCACCGACGTACCGATGCTGGAGACTGTCGGCCACCCCGTCGCCGTCAACCCCGACCGGGCCTTGCGGCGCATCGCCCAGTTGCGAGGGTGGGAGATCCAGCGCTTCGAGCGCACGCTGGAGCCAAGCCCGGTGACTGCCAAGGCCGAGCCGGACCGCCTGGCGCCGGCCGTGGCCGGCCGCGGACGGCTGTCGTGGGCGCTGTGGGGATCAGCTGCCGCCGCGGTGGTCGCGGCGGCAGGTGGTGCGGGGGCAGTGGCCTGGCGCTACCGCTCCGTCAGCTAGAACGCAGCTTCTGGGCCGCGAACGCACCGAGACCGACGAGGATGGCGAGAATGAGGAGCTTCTTCATGACCGCCCAGCCTAGCGAGGCGTGAGGGCGCCGGCCAGGGGTGCCCACCGAACCACTCCGCGGGAGGCGGATGGCTGTCGGGCGACGTGTGTTCGATTTGGTGGCTGACAGCTACCAAATCGAACACGACGCGTATATCGCGCCCGAAGTGCCAGCGCGGGAACGCCGCCGGCGCCGGTCGTCCTCGTCGAAGTCCTCGGTGGGAGCCCGGGTGGTCACCGGCTCAAGAAACTCGAGGTGAGACGATCACCCGCTCCAGACGGGCCACCGTGGAGGCGGCCTCTTGTACCGCGGCGTCGTCGGTGAGCAGGCATTGCAGGAGGATCTCACCCTCGCGCCAGTCGGCCGCCACATCGGGGAGGAGGAGATCGAGAGTCCGGATGGCTGCCCCGTCGCTGGCTGGGTTGGTCTGCGATCGGTGCCGCTGGTAGCCGCCGGCCAGGCGGGGCAGACCCACTCGGTAGGCGCCGGCCAGCCGGGCCACGGTGCCCTCGAGCGCGGCCAGGTCATCGGCCGCCACCGCCGCCTCGGGCGAGGGCGCCACCACCAGGGAGGTGCGGTCGATGTCCGCCAGTACCGGCAACCGGTCCCACCACTGGTCGGCCCGCCAGGCGTGGTGCTGGCTGTGGCGGTCGAAAAGGAGTTTGGCGTCGACGTCGGCGGTCGAGGTGACCCACCCGCCCAGGATCTCGAAGAAGCGGGCCTCGACCCAACGGTGACCACCGGCCAGGCGCGCCCCCTCCCCCAGGGTCAAGGGCATGCGCCGGCGCCCCCTGTCAGGTCCGGGCCGACAGACCCAGGAAGGCCAGGTCGAACATCCGCTCGTAGACCTCGTCGACTGGACCGAACGGGAACCCGGGCTTGGAGATCAACAGCGACACCATCCCGTGGATCATCATCCAGAGGATCTCGGTGGTCTCCACCGGATCCCCCGCCGCCACCAACTGCCCGTTGGCAATGGCGGCAGCTACGTCCTCGGCTGCGGGGACCAGACCGGCCGTGTCGGCCAGTCGTTCGTCGAGGAGGCGGTCCGGGGTGTGGTCGGGGCGGCTGGTCATCAGGATCCGGTAGTGCTCGGGATTGTCGAGGCCCCAACGCAGGTAGGCGTACCCCCTGCGCCTGATCCGCTCCCACGGGTCCTCGACGCCGACCGCCGCATCGGCCATAACCTGCTCGAGCTTCTCCGCGTGGCGTTCACACACGGCGAACACCAGATCATTGCGATCGGCGAAATGCAGGTAGATCGACGGAGGGGTGACGCCTACGGCCGAAGCGATGGCCCGGATGGACAAGGCGGCCTGGTCGTTGGTTTCGATGAGGATGCGCTCGGCGGCAGCCAGGATCTCATCGCGCAGCAGTTCTCCCTGGCCCCGGCGGGAACGAGACCGGCGCTGGGGGCCAACCGCAGCAGTATCCGCCGTTTCGGTGGCATACGTCACACTCGGAATGGTAGCGGGCAAATCAGGGCGGCCTGTCCCCCTGCTCAGCGCCGAGGACTCAGCGCCCGGGCTCAGCGATAACGGTTGGTGATCGGCATGCGGCGGTCCCGGCCGAACGCCTTCGGGGTCACCCGGACACCCGGCGGCGTCTGGCGCCGCTTGTACTCGGCCAGGTCGACGAGGCGAACGACTTGGCGCACCAGTTGCTCGTCGAAGCCCGCTTCGACCAGCTCCGACGCGGTGAGATCGTCTTCCACGTAGGCCAGCAGGACCGGATCGAGGACATCGTAGGGAGGCAGGCTCTGGTCGTCCCGCTGGTCGGGGCGCAACTCGGCCGACGGGGGTTTGGTGAGGACATCCTCGGGGATGGACGGCGTCTGGCCCTGACCGTTGCGCCAGGAGCAGAGCCGGTAAACGAGCGTCTTCGGGACGTCCTTGATGACAGCAAAACCTCCAGCCGTGTCGCCGTACAGGGTGGAATAACCGACCGCGGCCTCGCTCTTGTTGCCCGTGGTCAACACCATCCAGCCCATCTTGTTGGAGAGCGCCATCAGGATTACACCTCGGATCCGGCTCTGGAGGTTCTCCTCCGTCAGGCCGGCGGGGAGGCCCGCAAAGCTCGGTTCGAGCAGCTCGAGGAACGCCTGGTAAGCGGGCTCGATCGGGACCGTCCGAAAGTCGATCCCGAGGTTGGCGGCCAGAGCGACGGCATCGGTCGAGGCGCCGGCGCTCGAATAACGCGATGGCATGGAGACACCGTGCACGTGCCCGGCCCCGAGCGCGTCCGCGGCGATGGTGGCTACCAGCGAGGAGTCGATTCCGCCGGAGAGGCCGATGACCACGTCGGTAAAGCCGTTCTTCCTCACGTAGTCCCTGGTGCCCGTTACCAACGCCTGGTAGACCTCGGCTTCGGTCGACAGACGCTCCGCCCGGGGCGCCGGCAGCCGCGGTGCGTCCGCTCCCAGACGGGGCTTAGAGGTGACCTCGGACACGGGAAGAGGCGGGGCCGAGTGGTGGCCCCGGGGATCGATCAGCCGCTTGCGGTAGACGGGCCGGACGTCGACGTCCACGACAGCCACCTCGTCGGAGAACTGTGGGAGTGAAGCCACCAGCCGCCCGGCGGCGTCGAAAACGAGCGAGGCGCCGTCGAAGACCAGTTCGTCCTGGCCGCCTACGCAGTTGAGGTACACGAGGACGCAGCTGGCGTCGGCCGCTCTGGTGGCCAGCATCTGCTCTCGTTCGACCAGTCGGTCGAGGTAGTAGGGGGAGGCGTTGATGTTGATCACCAATTCGGCGCCGGCCGCGGCCTGCGCCGCGATCGGCCCTTGCGGGTTCCAGGCGTCCTCGCAGATGGAGACGCCGACCCGGACCCCACCGATCCCGAAGAGCTGGGTGGCGCCCCCGCCGGGCGCGAAGTAGCGCTGCTCGTCGAACACCCCGTAGTTGGGCAGCTCCTGCTTGTGATAGACGCCTCGGACCTCGCCGCGGCTGCACACCGCGGCCGCGTTGTACAGGTCGAGTTGCTCGTCGACGAAGCCGACGACCGCAACGCAGCGCTCCGTAGCAGCCGCCACCTTGGCGAGGGCCGCCAGGTTGTCGGCCACGAAACCCGGCTTCAAGAGCAGGTCTTCGGGGGGATACCCGGTGATCGCCAGCTCGGGGAACACGGCCACGTCCGCCCCAGCCTCCTCGGCCAGGCCGAGGGCGGCGATGATCCGCTCGGAGTTGCCGCCCAGGTCGCCGACGACCGGGTTGATCTGGCCGAGTGCCACACGCAAGCGGGTCATCACCATCGAGCGTACGCCCGGGACCGGTGTGACGAAGATCACCAAAGAATCGATACGACACCGTCGCGTATCGTGTGTAGAGTGAGCACATGACCACCCGGCAGGAGATCGACTTCCAAGAGGACGTCGCCGCCGAACCGTCCCGTGGGGGCCGGCCGCGCGACGAAGCTCGTGAACAGGCCATCCTCGAGGCCGCCATCGACCTGCTGGCCGAGGTGGGTTACGAGGCCATGAGCATCGAGGGTGTGGCCGTTCGAGCCAAGTCGAGCAAGGCCACCATCTACCGCCGTTGGCCTGGCAAGGCCGAGCTGGTCGCCGACGCCATTCGCCGCCGATCCGAGCCCATCCTGGAGGACCTGCCCGACACCGGGAGTCTTCGCGGCGACCTGCTCGCGTTGGCTCGGTTCATGTTCGACAACATGGAAGGCGTCGACGGAGGGCTGATGTGCGGCCTCGCCGTGGCCGTCCGGGCCGACGCCGAGTTCGGCCGCCTGATGGCCGCCCACACGCATGAGCACAAGCTGCGCTCCATCGCTCCGATCGTTTCCCGGGCGCAGGCCCGGGGTGAGCTACCACCCGGGGCCGACGCCTCGCTGATCCTGCAAGTGGCGCCGGCCGTGGCTCTTTTTCACCAAATGAACGGCGAGCCGCTCGACGTCCAGTTCGCTGAGCACCTCGTGGACCACATCCTTATCCCCCTGCTTCGTCCCTAACCCCCCGCAAGGAGCACCCATGACCGCCACCCCCTCTGTTGTCGCGCGCCCCGACGTCGACCGCCGCTGGTGGATCCTCGCCGTCCTCGCGGTCGCCCAGCTGATGATCGTGGTCGACGCCTCGATCGTCAACATCGCCCTCCCCCACGCCCAGCGGGCGCTCCACATCACCACCGCCAACCGGCAGTGGGTGATCACCGCCTACACGCTCACCTTCGGTGGGCTGCTCCTGCTCGGCGGGCGGATCGCGGACTTCATGGGCCGCAAGCGGGTCTTGCTCGTCGGTCTGCTCGGCTTCGCCGGGGCGTCCGCCCTCGGCGGCCTCGCCCCCGATGCCAGCCTGCTCTTCGCGGCCCGAGCCCTCCAGGGTGGCTTCGCCGCCCTGATGGCCCCCGCGGCCCTGTCGCTCCTGACGGTCACGTTCACTGATCCCCGGGAGCGGGCCCGGGCCTTCGGAGTCTGGGGAGCCATCGCCGGCGGCGGTCTGGCCCTCGGGCTCATCCTCGGCGGCGTGCTCACCCAATACGCCTCGTGGCGGTGGTGTCTCCTCGTCAACACCCCGATCGCCCTGGTCGCCGGCGTGGCGGCGTTCCGCCTGATCCCCGAGAGCCGGGTGACGGGCCATACCCGCTACGACATCCCTGGCGCCCTCACCTCCACGCTCGGCATGGTGACATTGGTGTACGGCGTGACCAAGGCTTCGACGAACGGCTGGGGGTCGAGTAGCACGCTCGGGCTGCTTGGCGTGGCGGTCGCCCTGTTGGTGGCGTTCGTGGTCATCGAGCGGTCGAGTACCCATCCCCTGTTGCCCCTGCGGGTCATCACCGACCGCAACCGGGGCGGCTCGTTCCTGACGACGCTCCTGGTCGGGCTCGGGATGTTCGGGACGTTCCTGTTCCTCACCTACTACCTGCAGGGGACCCTGCACTACTCGGCGCTCAAGACCGGGTTCGCGTACCTCCCCTTCTCCTTGGGGGTGGTAGCCGGCGCCACCGCGGCCAGCCAGCTCATCCTGCGGTTCCGGCCCCGCGCCGTCATGGGTCTGGGTCTGGCGGGAGCGGTGCTGGGGGTGCTGTGGTTCTCCCGCATCGGCGTCCACTCTGGCTACTGGTCGCACCTGTTCCCGGCCGAGCTGATCATGAGCCTCGGCATGGGCATGGTGTTCGTGCCGGTCAACAACACCGCTCTCACCGGGGTGTCCTCCGCCGACGCCGGCGTGGCCAGCGCCCTCATCAACACCACCCAGCAGATCGGCGGGTCGATCGGCACCGCTCTGCTCAACACCATCGCAACCTCCGTCACCGCTACCTACCTGGTCACCCACGGGATCGCCGGCGGCGTCGCCAAGGCCGCCAGCACGGCAGTGGCCGGTTCGGCGGCCGGGACCCGGACGGCTGTCACCGTGGCAGCCGGCACCGTGCACGGTTTCTCCGTGGCGTTTATCTTCGCAGCCGGCTTCCTCGCTCTGGCCCTGGTCGCGGTGACGGTGCTCGTCACCTCGAAGGCCGCTTCGGGGACTTCGCCCGTGCCGCTCGGTGAAGGGGTTAGCGACGCCGGCGAGGCCGGCGAGGCCGGAGACGTGGGGGTCGTCCTGCTTCCTACGTAAGTGGAGGCGGGTTCGGGCCGGCGGGGGCCGGCGGGGGCCGGCGGGCCCACCGGCGCCGCCAGCAAGTATTTGTCCGCTCACGACCCGACCTCCGTTCTCGTAGTAACTCGTCATTCTCGGCGTCAGATCATGGCTTCTAGTGCATGATCTGACGCCGAGAATCGCAGAGTCCTACGAGAATCGCCCGTCAAGTTTGGTGCCCGGGCTGGGGGGGAACCGACAGGACCGCCGCCGAGCCAGCACCCTACGGATCAGGCCCTCCGTTGCGCGGACCCCCTGAGACCGCCCACCTATATGGTGTCAAAAATCACAAAATAACACCGGCGCCACCAACTGGCCGGGGCATCTCGGTCTCGCCGGCCCCCGCCGGTGCCGGCGCCGGCGCCGAGGCCGGGAGGGCCGGCGCCGCCCGCCGGTTGGCCCGCCGTGGACGCCGGCGCCCCCAACCGGACAGACGTCGACGCCGGAAATGGTTAGCATAGCGAAGTATATCCGTTTGGGGCCCCATTCCGAGCGGGCGAGTGGACACACTTAGCATCGGTAACGGTTTCGCCACGGGAGGTCTGTCCGTTTGGATGCGCAAGCTGCCGGCGCCGGCCCGCCTGCCGCCCCGCCTGCCGCCCCGCCCAGCCGGCCCCGCCGGCGCCGGCCCGCCTGCCGCCCCGCCCAGCCGGCCCCGCCGGCGCCGGCCCGCCTGCCGTCCCGCCCGGCCGGCCCCGCCGGCGTCCGCCGGCCAGCGCGCCCCCCGGGTGGCGCCGGCCCGGTGCCACACTGGCCGGGTGATCGCCGGCCAGGTCCGCGAGGAGCTCGAGCACAGCGCCGACCCGGCTGGGGCGGCGCTGGCCCTCGAACGCGTCCTGCGGTCCCACCCCGACGCCGGCGCCCGGCTCGATCAGGACACCGCGCTCCGGGCCGCCGTGCTGGCCGTGACGGCTGCCAGCCCGTGGCTGGGCCGGGTGTGCGTCACCGATCCAGCTGCCCTCGACGTCCTGGCCGACCTCGACCAGCCCCTCGACCTGGTCCGATACGCGGCCGAGCCCACCGGCGGCCCTCCGGGGGACAGCCGCCCGGGCGCCGGCATCGCCCGGGCCAAGCGACTCGAACTGCTCCGGATCGCGGCGCGGGACCTACTCCAACGCGACGGCATCGAGCAGGTCGGCGCCCAGCTGTCGAGCCTGGCCAGCGGCCTACTGCATTTGGCGTGGGAGCTGAGCCGGGAGAGCGACCACTCCGAAGGTCTGGCCGTGATCGGCATGGGCAAGCTCGGCGGGGGCGAGCTCAACTACTCGAGCGACGTGGACCTCCTCCTCGTCTCACCGCCGGGCCGGGCCGACGACCCCCGCGCCTTCCTCGACCTGGCCCGCGCCGCCTGGCGGGTGGACCTGGACCTGCGACCGGAGGGCCGATCCGGGCCGCTGTCCCGCAGCCTGGCGTCCTACCAGGCCTACTGGGACCGTTGGGCGAACACGTGGGAGTTCCAGGCCCTCCTCAAGGCCCGGGCGGTGGCCGGCGACCCGACGCTCGGGGCCCAGTTCGAGCAGGAAGCGGCGGACCGGATATGGGGCCGGCCGTTCGGAGCCGAGGAACTGCGCCAGGTCCGGCAGCTCAAGGCTCGAGCCGAGCAAGAGGTGAGCCGCCAGGGATTGTCCGATCGAGAGCTGAAGCGGGGAAAGGGTGGCATCCGCGACATCGAGTTCGCCATTCAACTCCTCCAACTGGTCCACGGTCGAGCCGACCCCGATCTGCGATCGCCGTCAACACTGCCCGCCCTGCGCGCCCTGGCGGCCGGCGGTTACGTCGCTCCCGAGGACGCGACTGCCCTAGAAGCGGCGTACACGTTCCTGCGGACCGTCGAGCACCGGCTGCAGCTCTACGAGGACCAGCAGGTCCACACCGTCCCCGCCAGCGCTGAGGCCCGCATCCGCTTGGCTCGCGTTCTGGGCTACCGGGACCGGGCGTCGGCGACCGCTCTGGGCCAGTTCGACGCGGATCTTCGCCGCCATCAGGCGAAGGTCCGATGGATCCACGAGCGGCTGTTCTTCCGCCCCCTGCTCGAGTCCTTTACCTCGACGACGCCCAGCGCCCGTACCCAGCTCCTACCGCAGGAGGCGGTGGTCGATCGGCTGCGGGCGTTCGGATTCGCCGACGCCGATCGCACCTTCCAGGCGGTGCGCGAGCTGACGCGCGGCTTCTCGCGGTCCTCACAGCTGATGGCTCAGATGCTCCCGATGCTCCTCGACTGGCTGTCGGACTCTCCCGACCCGGACCTCGGACTGCTCGGCCTCCGCACCCTCACCACCGGGACCCACCGCCGTGACCAGCTCACCGCCCTGTGCCGAGAGTCCCCCGAGGCGGCTCGCCAGCTGTGCCAGCTCCTTAGCACCGGCCCCCGCTTTGCCCGGGCCTTCGAGCGACACCCCGACCTGCTGGCCGGACTCGCGACCGGCAACACCCTGGTGCATCGCACCCGCCCCGTGCTCGACGAAAGAGCGACCCGTTCGCTGGCCTGGCGCACCGGTGAAGGTGCCGTCGAACGGGGGTTGCGCCAGTTCACGCAGGCGGAGAGTCTGCGCATCGCGGCTCGCGACGTGCTCGACCTCGACGATGTCGACGCCACCGGCTTGGCCCTCTCTGATCTGGCCGAGTCGGTGGTCAATACCGCGTTACGCCTCGTGGGTCCACCTCTGCCGTTCGCGGTCGTCGGCATGGGCCGGCTCGGTGGACGCGAGCTGGCGTACACCAGCGACCTCGACCTGCTCTTCGTCTACGAGGCAGCCGCTGGTATGGGCGCGGCCGAAGCCGCAGAACAGGCCGGAACGGCGGCGACCGCGCTCGTCCGTATCCTCGGAGGCCATACCCCGGCAACCGGCCTGTACCGGGTCGACACCGCCCTGCGACCAGAAGGACGCCACGGTCGGCAGGCCCGTAGCCTCGAAGCCTACTCGGCCTACTACCAACGGTGGGCTCAGGTGTGGGAACGCCAGGCGTTGCTACGGGGCCGGATCATCGCGGGAGACGCGGATCTGGGCGGCCGGTTCGCCGCCTTGGCGGGCGAATTCGTGTGGGGGCAACCGTTAGGGCCCGCCGAGGTACTCGAGATCCGCCGCACCAAGGCCCGAATCGAGCGCGAACGAGTACCTCCCGGCGACGACCCAAAGTTCCACCTGAAGCTCGGACCGGGCTCGCTGTCGGACATCGAGTGGACCACCCAACTCCTTCAACTCCAGCATGGCGTGGCCGAGACCGGCACCGTGGCCGCCCTCAACGCACTCGCCGCGGCCGGCGCCCTGTCGGAGCCGGACCGGGTCGTGCTCGTTGACGCCTACAGCTTCTGCGAACGCACCCGCAACCGATTGGGGCTGGTGCGAGACGGGGCCAGTGACTCTCTGCCGACCACCGGACCCCAGTTGACAGTGCTGGCCCGCAGCCTGGGAACTACCGGATCGGGGCTTCGCGACGAGTACCGCCGCCACACCCGGCGGGCCCGTCGGGTCGTCGAACGGTTGTTCTTCGGCGATGTCGCGCCGGAGCGCTAAGCGCCCGCCGCAGCGGGCTGATCACTGCCGCAGTACTTGCACTTCGCGGCAGCGAGGGGCAAGTCGTCCGACAGGCAGGCCGGGCAGGTCTTGACCGGAGCGGGATCTCCGAAGACTGTCACGCCGCGGCGTGCCGAAATCGCCTTATAGGGCTGGACGATCACGTAGTAGATGACCGCCATGAAGATGACGAAGTAGACGATGTTGGAGATCAAATCGCCGATGTTGATAAACGTCGACCCGTTGCCGGACGCCCCGAGTTGTATCCCCAGTCCGACCGGGTGCTTGCCCTGGACCCGGGTCACGATGGGGGTGATGATGTCGGCGGTGAACGCTTTGATCAAGGTGCTGAAGGCCAGGGCCACGACAAAGCCGATGGCCAGCACGACGACATCCCCGCGCAACAAGAAGTTCTTGAAACCCTTGACCACCGAAATCCTCCTCGCCTAGGCCCAGCTCACCGCTCCGGGCTGATCGGACCCGCCAAGAGTACTGTGCGCCGGGGCGCCCGGCTGGACTGCGCTACAGCACCCCGACGATGAGCAGTATCGCGGCAACGATGACGACGACTGCAGCCGCGATACCGCCGAACAGGACAGGGGACGCCATCAGTTGTTGTCCCCGGGATTCGGACGCGTCGTCGGTGCGCTTGACAGCAAGGTTGCCGGCCGTGGGGAGCATCGTTTGTTCGTACACGGTCTCGGCGCGCGCCGATGCACGTTCGTAGGGTGAGGTCGCATGCCCGTCCCCTTCCGTCGGGGACGGAGGGTCGAGGAAGACCGGGCGGGCGGCCGGCTGCGGCACACTGTCACCAGGAGGGCGCAGTGGGACCAGCGGCGGATCAGGCGCGGCGGCCGCCGGCGCGTGGCGCGGACCGCGGCCCACCTGGTCCGGTGGGACAAGGTTGCGATCCGGTACGAAAGGCGCGGCCACCGACGGGCCGGTGCGAGGTGGCACCGACGCTGGGGGCAGGGGCGGAGCGGCCGGCGGCGGGAGCGGAGCGGCCAGCAGCGGGAACCGAGCGGCCGGGGGTGCTGCAGGCGGCGGAGGTGCTGCAGGCGGCGGAGGTGCTGCAGGCGGCGAGACCACAGCCGGCGGCGGGAACCGAGCGGCCGGCGGTGTGGCGGCCGGCGGATCGGCTGCGCGCGCGGGGAGCGTGGGCCTGGCAACGGCCACGTCGGGGATAGTGACCGAGGGACCGCTCGGGTACAGCCAGTCGCGCGCCGGGGGGTCTGGAGCAACGGCGGGACCGGCTGGGGTCGATGACGCGGCCGAGCCCGGCGGCGGACCGCCGGCCGGGGTCGAGGACGCCGGCGAACCGCCCTCCCCCCAAACCACGTACGGGGTCGGCGCCCAGCCGTGGAGCACCTCCACCGCGACGAGGGCATCGGCGAACTCGACGGCGGAACTCGGCCGGCCGTCAGGATCCTTGGCCAGCGCCGACTCGAGCAGGTCGGAGAGGCTGATCGGGATGGTCTCGGACCGGAGGGGGCGAACCGGATCTCGGATGATGCGGAGGATCACCGAGGCTGGAGCCTCGTTGTCGAAGGTGGCGAAAGGGGCCAGCCCACTGAGCAACTGGTACATGGTGGATGCCAGGCCGTACACGTCGGTCGCCGGCGAGAGACGGTTGCCTTCGAGGATCTCGGGAGCGGCGTGGAGGGTCGTGAAGCCGAACACGCCGGCGGTCGCCTGGGCGGACGTCTGCAGCACCGCCACCCCGAAGTCACCGAGCGCCGGCTCGCCGAACTGGGTGGAGAGGATGTTTTGTGGCTTCATATCGCGGTGGAGGAACCCGTGCCGGTGGGCCGTTTCGAGCGCGCCGGCGATCTTGATACCGATGCGGGTCACCTCCTGCGCGCCGATCGGCCCGGTCCGGCGCACCTGCTGCGCCAGGGACTCGCGGCACAACTCGAGGACGAGGACGGGACGGTGGTCCGCGGTGGAGAGCGGCCGGTACAACGTGACGATGTTGGGGTGGTCGCTGACCTTGGCGAGCGTCTGGATCTCTTGATTGAAAGTCTCCACCAGATGCGGGTGAAGGGTGTCGACCTTGAGGATCTTGAGGGCCACCAGCCGGCCCGTGTCTATCTCGGTGGCGCGGTAAACCGTCGCAAACGCCCCACCGCCGATCTCGGAAACGTCGCGATAGCCGGACAAGATCGTCCGCTCGACCGAGCGATCCTTGCGTCGCAGCACGCGGACGAACCTACCCGGGCCGGTTCTGGGTTCGGCGCCGGCTCCGATCCCTGGGCTCGGGCGATACCGATGGGCGGCGCGGCGCGGAGCCGACCGATAGTAGGGCTCTGGCCCGCTGGCGCCGGTCGAGTCCCCGGTGGACGGCCCGCCGGACAGATTCCTGGGACTCCCAGGCCCGCGCCGCGGCCGCTTGGTCAGGCGGCTCGCTGATCGAGCACACGGCCCGGTTGGCCAGCGCTCCGACCTCGCGTACCGGGGCGGTGATGTCTGGGCCGAAGTGGCGGCCGGCCTCGGTGGCGACTTCGGCGCTGGTATCGCCGGGCCGGGCGGACATGCCCGCCTGGTGCAAACCGTCGAGCAGTTCCAGCCACGCTCCGACCGCGAGTTGGGATGGCTCGCTCTGGTGACGGGCCCGCCGCCTGAGGAGCCGCCGAACTCCTGCCAGTCCGGGCCCGGCGAGGGCGGCGATGAGCAACAGGCCCGC